>FSSH01001110.1_pt1 | contig 49079 bp, 47 predicted proteins | sample 1166101 | NCBI WGS metagenome assembly FSSH01 (sample SAMEA32972668, study PRJEB13176) | freshwater metagenome | biome: Drinking water system; feature: Biomass in drinking water that filtered by 0.45 um membrane; material: drinking water | place: USA | collected 2012-12-20 | depth 0 m
CAGGAAAGAAAAGTGTAAAAATCCCTTCATCCAAGTTGAAGCTCGCTATTGCGAAGGTTTTGAAAGAAGAGGGATATATTACCGATTTTAAAACTGAAGTTACCGGTTGCCATACAGAAATGACCGTTGAGTTAAAATATTACAACGGAGTCCCTGTCATTGAGAGCGTTAAGCGAGTTAGCCGTCCCGGTCTTAGAATTTACAAGTCTAAAGACGAGTTGCCCAAAGTGTTAGGCGGTTTAGGCATAGCTATAGTTTCAACCTCTAATGGTGTGATGACAGATCGTGCTGCGCGTGCTATTGGGCATGGCGGCGAAGTCATATGCACAGTCTGCTAATTTAAGAGGTATATCATGTCTAGAGTAGCGAACGCGCCTATAACTTTGCCATCAGGTGTTGATGTGAAGGTTGACGGCAAGCAAATGATAGTTAACGGCAAACTAGGTCAACTTGCGTTTGATCTTTGTGATGCTGTTGATCTTGAAATCGAATCCAACGTAATCAGAGTTAAATGGGACGATAGCGTAAAAGGAGCTAAGGCCCACGCTGGTACTGCCAGAGCTTCAATTAATAATATGGTGAAAGGGGTCTCTGAAGGCTTCGTCAAAAAGATGCTGCTGGTAGGGGTAGGCTATAGAGCGCAAGTTAAAGATAATCTTTTAACACTGTCCTTGGGTTATTCAAATCCTGTTGAATATTTAATTCCCGAGGGCGTAACTGTTGAAGCGCCAACCCAAACAGAATTGCATGTGAAGAGCAACGATAAACAGAAAGTCGGCCAAGTCGCATCTGAGATCAGAGCTTTTCGCCCGCCCGAGCCTTACAAGGGGAAGGGTGTGAGAATAGCTGACGAATACGTGGCTAGAAAAGAAGCCAAAAAGAAATAGGTGAAGTGATGGATAAGAAGTCTTCAAGATTAAAAAGAGCGCTAAGACTGCGCTGCAAAATCAAAAAGTTAAATGTAAACAGACTTACTATACATAGAACTTCCCAGCATATTTATGCGCAGGTGCTTAGTGCTGATGGCACTGCTACCCTAGCTGCGGCATCTACATTACAAGCTGATGTTAAGGCAGGTCTTAGTAATACAAGTAATATTAAGGCCGCTACCGAGGTTGGTCGTATTGTTGCTGAAAGAGCTATAGCGGCAGGTGTAACGGAAGTTGCGTTTGATCGCTCTGGGTTTAAATATCATGGCCGCGTAAAAGCGTTAGCGGACGCTGCACGTGAAGCCGGCTTGAAGTTTTAGGGGAATAGCATGGCAACAGCACCATCTCAAGGTAGTACAGACGGATTGCAGGAAAAATTAGTTTCTGTTAGACGTGTTGCAAAAGTTGTAAAAGGCGGTCGAGTTTTTGGTTTTGCTGCACTGACAGTTGTTGGTGATGGCGATGGGCGTGTTGGTTATGGCGTGTCCAAAGCCAGAGAAGTGCCTGTGGCGATTCAAAAATCGCTCGAGCAAGCCAGAAAGAATATGCGCAAAGTAGCTCTGAAAGAGGGCACATTACAATATTCAATAATGTCGAACACTGGCGCCGCTAAGGTATATATGCAGCCTGCTTCAGAAGGTACGGGTATTATCGCCGGTGGCGCTATGCGTGCAGTATTTGAAGTCGTCGGTGTGCATAATGTGTTGGCTAAGTGTATCGGCACAAGTAACCCGATCAATGTTGTGCGTGCGACAATTAATGGTTTAACTGCAATGCATGATGCTAAGAAAATCGCAGCAAAGCGCGGTTTAACTGTTGATCAAATAACAGGGTAAAGCGAATATGAGTGGCAAAAAATTAAGCGTAATGATGACTAAAAGTAAAAATGGTCGCTTAAAGAGTCATCAGCAATGTTTGAAAGGATTGGGTCTGAGCAGAATTAGACAGGTTGTTGAAGTTATCGATACCCCTGAAAATCGCGGAATGATCAATAAGATCGCGTATATGCTAAAAGTTGAGGAAGTTTAATGTATCTGAACACAATACAAGCTGCGTGCGGCGCAAGAAAAAAAGCGAAGCGCGTTGGGCGAGGCATAGGATCTACGGACGGTAAAACTTGCGGTAGAGGCCACAAAGGTCAGAAGGCCCGTTCTGGCGGTTTTCATAAGGTAGGTTTTGAAGGTGGACAGATGCCTTTGCAACGCAGGCTGCCAAAAGTCGGTTTTACTTCCAGGACTAAAAAATTTACTGCAGAGGTTCGTTTGGCAGAAATAGATGTCCTCCAAGCCGAAATTATCGACATTCAGTTATTGATTAGCCAAAACATCATTCCTGCGTTTTCGAAAAAAGTTAAGGTAGTTAACACTGGAGCTGTTTCTCGATCTTTAACTTTAAAAGGAATCGGTGTAACGGCTGGTGCAAAATTAACTATTGAAGCTGCTGGTGGCAAAGTCGAGGCTTAAGTGAGTGCTAAAGGAGTTGATGTTTCAGCCGGCACATTTCGGTTCGGTGAGCTTAAGTCTAGATTGTTATTTGTTTTAGGCGCATTTGTTGTATACAGAATTGGTGCACATATTCCTGTTCCAGGAATTGATCCAAAAGCGTTGTCAATAATGTTTGAGCAACAGTCCGGTTCTATCTTAAACATGTTTAACATGTTTTCGGGTGGGGCTTTGATGCGTTTGAGCCTTTTTGCGCTGGGTATAATGCCTTACATTTCGGCTTCTATCATTATGCAGCTTATGACTATCGTCATTCCTGCTATGGAGCAGCTGAAAAAAGAAGGGGAGTCCGGGCGTAGAAAAATTTCCCAGTATACTCGTTACGGTACTGTTGTTTTGGCCATGTTCCAATCGATAGGCATTTCTGTTGCACTGCAAAATCAAACCGCTGGTGGGCTAGCTGTTGTTATCCAGCCCGGTGTAAGTTTTGTACTGATTACTACCATTACATTAGTTACTGGAACCATATTTTTAATGTGGCTCGGGGAGCAGGTTACTGAGCGGGGTATTGGTAACGGTATATCGCTAATTATTTTCGCTGGTATCGTGTCTGGATTGCCTTCCGCTATCGGTGGAACGCTAGAATTGGCTCGTACCGGAGAAATGAATGGTGCGTTTATTGTCGTGCTGTTCGCCTTGTCTATAGTGGTCACTGGTATCGTGGTTTTTGTCGAAAGAGGGCAAAGAAGGATAAACATTAATTACCCAAAACGGCAGCAAGGCAATAAAGTATATTCAGGGCAGAGTTCATTTTTGCCGCTTAAGTTGAATATGGCAGGCGTAATCCCTCCTATTTTCGCTTCAAGTATTATTCTATTCCCTGCCACAATAGCAGGGTGGTTCGGAAATGTTGATGGCTTTTCATGGCTCCAGGATATTTCTTCTGTGCTTTCCCCGGGCCAGCCTGTTTATGTTTTGTGTTATGCGTTGGCGATAGTGTTCTTTTGTTTTTTTTACACCGCTTTAGTCTTTAATTCAAAGGAAACTGCAGAAAACCTTAAAAAGTCGGGTGCCTATCTCCCTGGGATTAGACCGGGTGCTCACACGACGAGCTATATCGACAAGGTTATGACTCGTCTAACTCTGATAGGTGCTGTGTACATCACCCTTATCTGTTTGTTGCCTGAGTTTTTAATTGTTTATTGGAACGTGCCGTTTTCCTTTGGTGGTACCTCCTTATTAATCATTGTGGTTGTTGTGATGGACTTTATCTCGCAAATGCAGACGCATTTAATGTCACAGCAATATGAAGGCTTGATGAAAAAAGCTAATTTGAAAAAATCTTAAAATTTCTAGGAGTTTGCCGTGAAAGTACGAGCTTCAATAAAAGCCATATGCAAAAGTTGTAAAGTAATTAAAAGAAATGGCGTTGTACGCGTTATCTGCAAAGATGGCAGGCATAAACAGCGTCAAGGCTGATTTGTTTTTGTGATTTATTTGGCAGGGTGATATAATCCCCTGTTTAACCTTATAGTACTGTTTTTGGAGTATTTGAATGGCTCGTATTGCCGGTATAAACGTGGCTGACCATAAGCATGCGGAGATAGCATTGACTGCTATCTATGGAATTGGCAGGCAAACTGCTAGAAATATCTGCGATGAAGTTGGGGTGCAGCCAACCGTCAAGATTCGAGACCTTTCTGAGGATCAAGTGGAGTCGATACGTAAGGTTATTTCTGCGATGACTGTAGAAGGTGATCTTCGTAGAGAAGTTTCGATGAATATAAAAAGATTAATGGATCTAGGTTGCTATCGTGGTATCCGGCATCGCCGCGGCTTGCCATTGAGAGGACAAAGAACCAGAACAAATGCTCGGACTCGTAAAGGTCCGCGTAAGTCAGTTACTAAATAAAAACATCTAGATAGGCATTTTTGATGGCAACCCAGAATAGAGTTAAAAAGCGTATTAAGAAAGAAGTCGCGGACGGTATCGTTCATGTTCATGCTTCCTTTAACAATACAATCGTTACTATTACAGACAGAAAAGGTAACGCGTTATCTTGGGCAACATCTGGTGGATCCGGTTTTCGTGGCTCACGCAAAAGCACGCCTTTTGCGGCACAGGTGGCTGCCGAGAAAGCTGGAGCTGTGGCCCAGGAATATGGTATGAAGAATCTGGATGTCATGATAAAAGGGCCTGGGCCTGGTAGGGAATCTGCTGTTCGCTCCTTGAACAGCATGGGATTCAAAATTTCAAATATCGTGGATGTGACGCCTATACCTCATAATGGCTGTCGCCCACCCAAAAAACGTCGTGTTTAGGATAGTGGAGTAAATTTAATGGCAAGATATCTTGGTCCTGCTTGCAAGCTGAGTCGTAGGGAAGGTACTGATTTATTTTTGAAGAGCAGAGGGAAGTCTCTGGAAAGCAAATGTAAATTGGAACAAAGACCTGGTCAACATGGCGCTAAGCGTACAAGGAATTCTGATTATGCTATGCAGCTCCGCGCCAAACAGCGGTTGCGTCGCATATACGGAGTGTTAGAAAAACAATTCCGGAATTATTATAAAGCTGCTGATCTACAAAAAGGCGCTACCGGCCAGAATCTCCTTGACTTCTTGGAGTCACGTTTAGATAACGTCGTTTACCGCATGGGTTACGCGGCTACTCGCGCGGAAGCCAGGCAGTTAGTGTCTCATAAAGCGATATTGGTAAATGATAGGTTAATTAACATACCTTCTTATCAAGTAGCTGCTGGCGACATAATCAAGATCAGAGAAAAAGCCAAGAGCCAGCAGCGTATTAAAGACTCACTGGTCGTGACAGAGCAGTACGGTTTTCCAGTTTGGGTCGAAGTGAATTCGAAAGAGATGAGTGGAACATTCAAGTCTGTGCCTGACCGCGTAGATTTAGGCTCTGACATCAATGAACAGCTGGTTGTTGAGCTTTATTCTAAGTAATAAATAAGTCCAGGATTTAAATTATGCAGAGTTCTATTGTTGGCCTACTGAAGCCTAGACTTGTCGAGGTGATAAACGAATCGGCCAACCACTCGAGAATCGTTATCGAGCCTCTGGAGCGCGGCTTTGGGCATTCTTTAGGCAATGCTTTGAGACGGGTTATGCTGTCTTCAATTCCAGGTTGCGCAGTCACGGAAATCTCTATTGAAGGTGTATTGCATGAATTCACTACTATAGAGGGTGTTCAAGAAGATGTTATAGACATCATACTGAACCTTAAAAAACTAGCTGTCGTCGTCCATTCTAAGGACGAGGTAACTCTCACGCTGTCAAAAAACGGTGTTGGTGTTGTCACTGCTCGGGATATTGATCTGCCTCATAACGTAGAGTTGGTAAACCCCGATTTGATAATAGCAAACATTAATAACCAGGATTGTTCGCTCAACATCAAAATTAAAGTCGAGAGAGGTAGAGGATATGTCCCTGCCAGTCTGAGGAAAGAGATGTATGACGATGCTCCTGTCGGCGTACTAATGGTCGATGCAGCGTTTAGTCCTATAGTGAAAGTTGCTTATCATGTAGAAAGCACCCGTGTAGAACAGCGCACTAACCTTGACAGGCTTGTTATCGAATTAGAGACAAACGGCACTGTTGATCCTGAGCAGGCAATCAAGCTAGCTGCTTCTATTCTTCATGATCAATTATCAGTTTTTGTTGATTTCGAAAAAGTTAACGAACAGATACATGAAGAGGTGCCTATTGAAGAGGAGTCGTTCGACCCTGTTTTGTTGCGCCCAGTAGATGATTTGGAGTTGACGGTCCGTTCTGCCAACTGCCTAAAGGCAGAAAATATTTTCTATATTGGTGATCTGATACAACGCACTGAAGTAGAGCTGTCGAGGACACCGAATTTAGGTAAGAAATCGTTAACAGAAATTAAAGATATTCTTGCAATTAAAGGTCTGTCATTGGGTATGCGGTTGGAAAACTGGCCACCTGAAAATCTGGCTGATCAATCGCAAGCTGGAATTTGAATATAAGGCATTTGAAAAATGAGACACCGTAAATCTGGAAGACAGTTAAATAAAAATAGTAGCCACAGAAAAGCGCTATTTAGTAACATGGCGTGTTCGCTGTTTAGACACGAATTAATCAAGACTACTTTACCTAAGGCTAAAGAGTTACGTGTAATCGCCGAGCCTTTGATTACGCTATCTAAAATTGATTCGGTTGCAAAACGCCGGCAGGCTTTCTCTAAACTACGTGATAGAGATGTTGTAACTAAATTATTTAACGAACTTGGACCAAGATACCAGTCCAGAAACGGTGGGTATTTAAGGATTATTAAATGCGGGTTTCGGTCTGGCGATGATGCGCCTATGGCATATGTTGAACTGGTAGACAGACCTGAACCAATTCAAACAGAAGAATAAACCTAGTCAGGTTTTCAACCTACGGCTTTTAAGCGGCAGATTTTAGCTGGACAGCTAATCTGCCGTTTCTGTTTTACCCTTTCAATTTTGCCTTCCAGTGTTAATTTAGATTCCTAGAATACATTTCTGGCACTGATTATTTTGGCTTGATTCCGAAGTATCTCTCCTTTTTATACGCACAAGGTTTTTGCTAATACCTTTGTCAATATGCGCCAACTTTCCAGCTTTTCTTGAAATGACATCGCTGCATGCGCCGGGCTTGTAGAGGGTAATCTGTGGTATATCAACCCGTCTGTGCCAATATAAGGTTGAACATGCTTTTGAAACGTTTTTTCCGCAGTTAAACCGTTAAAAAATAAATGCGTAATATTTGGGTGGGTTAGGAAAAAGCCTGGAAAATCATTCGTAACAATACTGTTTTTGTCTATTTTTGTATCGAGACTACTGTTGTGCCTACGGCATGACTTGACTACATCCCATAGTGCTATGCCGGCTAATTTTAAGGATTCGATTCTCGCTGAGTATGGGCTGGCAGGATCTATTGCCAGAAGCTCGGTTATGATAGGCCAAAAATGATTGCGCGGATGTGCGTAATATTGATGGGCGGTAAGAGAAGCTTTCCCAGGAATGCTGCCAAGAATTAAAATTGTTGCGTTAGGTGAAGACTCCGCTGAGAAGCTTGCTATTTGGTTCATTCCGCCAGAACTTGATCAGGTCGTTTTAGGACTTTTGCCGGCTTGCTACGCTAGTTTTGTAAAACCCCTAATACGTCTAGTACGCGGCAGCAATATGCATGTTCATTGTCATGCATCAAAGACAAGCCGAGTTGGCGGCCTTGGCTGACAGTGAGATGATGCATCAGTAAGATTGAAGAATATTCAGTTTCCATATAATCGATGCTAGCCTTCTGATGGCCCCATGCGCCGTAGTCGCAATGAATGATACCTGCCAATTGTTTGCTGGCGTAATCTTCAAACAGCTCTACGCATTCTTCCTGCGACGTTTTTCGAGAAAGAGTGGCCGTCAAATCAATGACAGAGACAATCGCAGTTGGCACTCTGTATGACATCGCCTCCAATTTGCCTTCGAGTTGCGGTAATACCAATGTCGTGGATTTGCCGACGTTAGTGCTGGTTGGGATAATTGAAGTCGCACACCCTCTACCAAGTTGGGATGATGCGTGATAACCATCCAGTACACGTTGATCCGAAAGTTGCGGATGGATGGTGATGGCTCGGGCGTAATCGATACCGATGTGCTGATCAAGCACATGACAGATAGGAACCAGTGCATTGCCTGTGCATGTGCTGGCGGAGATGACGTCGTGGTGCCCTGGATCGTATGCTGAATTATTTACACCGAATACCAGACTGATATCGCAACCACTCACATTCCATGTGCAGAGGACTTTTTTTGCGACATCCTGTGTTATTAATGAACGGAAATCATGGATGGTGGCGGTGCCGGTAGCGTCAAATAAGACATCAAGATTAAATCGGCGCAATATGCCGAAGCTGTCATCATCGGGCGAACTGCGCCGCCGGTCCACCCTTTGATAGTGAACTCTTTTACCATCAATAATCAGGTCGTCGCCATCGCAATCCACGTGAAACGGAGGGCGACCGTAGGTGCTATCGTTAGCCAGCAGATAAGCGACGTGGTCTATTGCCATTACGTCGCATACCACTCGAATATCGAATCTGCCGCCTTTCGTATGCGTGAAATTTCCTCTTAATACCCCGCGGCCGATTCTGCCTAAGCCGACGATCCCGACGTTAAGGCTCATTGCTGAATATCTCCTTCAGGCTTTACTTTGTGTTGCAGGCCGGGAGTTCGCTGAAGGTGAGTTGTCGTCATGGCGCTGAATGTTATTCTCAAAAAATTGGAAGGGCAATACTTGAAAAACTAGAGCAACAAGTTGCGCAAGTCAAGGCAAAACGAAATATTGGTGCAATAAGGGTCCGGCGGGACAGGTTTGGGTGTGTAATCGACGGGTAGATGAATTGGTTTAGCAGAGAGGGGGATGCCAGGGCCGATCTATCTAATACTCCTCTTCGGACGTAACAAATTTTTCTGACAAACGTAATAGCACGAGCAATGCACCCGTTCCGCCAGCTTTGGATGGGGCGGAGCAAAACGCCAGTACGTCTTTATGTTGGCGTAGCCAGAGATTAATGTCATTTTTTAACACTGGTTGATTGTTCGGGGAGTTGTAGCCCTTACCATGGATAATTAGTACGCAGCGAAAACCGTCCTCAACACAATAGTGTAAAAAGCGCATTAGTTGCTGCTGTGCGTCGCGGCTGCTTAAGCCATGTAGATCGATATCGGCATCCAAGCCGTAATATCCCTTACGAAGCTTTCTGAGTACGTTTTTTTGCATGCCGGGTACGAGGAAAGCGATCTTGTCTTCTTGAAACAGTGTTTCCAAGCTACCCTCAACGTCCTTTTGCAAAGGGTCAACTTGCTCCAGCGGTTTAAATACGGGCATCGGCCGTGGCTTTTTATCGGGCTTCAGAATTACCGTGTTGGTGTCTATGGATTTGACTTTGCCGATCGTGTTTCGAAACAAGAGTGCGTCGTCTGGGGAAGTGGTTTTTTTTGTCACGTAAGCTGCTGGTTTTGCGGTTTTTTTGCTACTATGCGGGAATTTTAAAGCGTTTCAAAGCAGTATGCACATACTTATCAGCAACGACGACGGTTATTTAGCTCAGGGCATCAATACGCTGGCGGAGGCTCTGCGTCTGTATGCCGATGTGTCGGTAGTGGCGCCGGATAAAAACCGGAGTGCTGCAAGCAACTCTCTAACCTTGGACATGCCTTTGCGGGCCACTCAATGCGATAACGGCTTCGTTAGAGTGGACGGTACGCCTACGGATTGTGTTCATCTGGCGATTACCGGTTTATTAGCGCATGAACCCGATATGGTATTTGCCGGGATTAATCATGGAGCTAATCTCGGCGACGATGTACTTTATTCGGGCACGGTGGCGGCGGCTACTGAAGGGCGTTTTCTGGGCTTGCCGGCGGTAGCCATATCTTTGGCGTCCAGCGATCCCAAGCATTTCGAGACGGCAGCACATGTAGCCGTGACGTTAATGCAAAAAATCCTCTCTCATCCATTACCGGAAGACACTTTATTAAACGTGAATGTGCCTGATTTACCTATTGCCGACTTAAAAGGCTATCAATCTACTCGTCTAGGGCAACGGCATAAGGCGGAAGCAGTAATACGCTCCCAGGATCCGCGCGGGCACATTATTTACTGGGTAGGGCCGCCCGGTAGTGAACAAGACGCCGGGCCCGGTACCGATTTCGATGCAATAAGAAACGGGTACGTATCCGTAACGCCGTTACAGCTGGATTTGACGCGTTACGAACGACTAGAGGGGCTGCGCGATTGGCTGGCAATGGAGACACTCGTATGAGTCGACGTATTCAGGGTATAGGCATGACTTCGCGGCGGACCAGAGAGCGGATGATTTCTCGGTTGCGCGAGCAAGGTATCTACAACAGCAAAGTGCTGGCTGCAATGTCTGACACCCCACGGCATATTTTTGTCGACGAAGCTTTGGAGAGTCGCGCTTACGAGGATACTGCTTTGCCGATCGGCCACAATCAAACTATATCTCAGCCGTATATTGTCGCCAAAATGACGGAATTGCTGTTGGAAAAAGGTGCGCTGCACAAGGTGCTGGAAATCGGTACGGGTTGCGGATATCAAACCGCAATACTAGCCAGGTTGGTAGAGCAAGTTTATTCGGTGGAGCGGATCGCGCCGTTGATGAAAAAAGCTAGAGATACGTTGTGGGAGTTGAATATCAAGACCGTCGGCTTTAAGCATAGCGATGGCGGGTGGGGTTGGCCGGAGCATGCGCCATACGATGGGATTTTAGCCGCTGCCGCTCCGGCGGAAATTCCGGAAGCATTGCTTGAGCAAATGGCTGTGGGGGGGGTGATGGTGATTCCGGTCGGTCTGGAAGGGATGCAGGAATTGCATCGGATAACCCGCACGGAGCAGGGCTTTGAGGATGAAGTGATAGAACGCGTTAGTTTTGTGCCGTTTTTATCGGGTGTCAGTCAATAGGTTTTAATCGCTTTATCGCGCCGGATTTATTAGCCATTTGGCGTGTCCGGCGCGATAGTGATGAATTTGCTAGAAACTCAAATTTTGCTTACGTTTGCTTGCTATAAAACCCATTAGAGCAGAGCCGAATAGCCAAACGGCCGAAGGAACCGGCACAGCGGTTACGGAAACTTGCCAGCCCACATCTTTCAGCGCAGCGAGATCGAGTTGCGTAAACACCTTGCGTGTGCCGACGCGTATAGTTGGGTCCATTGCGGTTTCTTGCTCAATGCCGTTTACAGTGCTTTTGGTACCGTCTAACCAATGAACCTTATCCCCTTCCAGCGTTACATTGCCGCCATAGACCGCTACTGCATTGGCCCCGGTAAAGCTAGAGCCTGATATTTTATTATCCCAAGAGTCCGAACTCCCCAGACCTAATAAATGGCCTAACTCGTGCAGCGCCACCGAATAAAAATCGTTGCCGCTAAAGGCTTCCGTGGTTGAAAGATCGGTGTCGAAATACCAGCTTGCCGAGCTGCTGAAGGTCAATTGACCACCCCACGGTGCAAAATCGGTTGCCGACGGGCCGGAGGTAGGATTGGATTGGCCGCGCCCTGACGCATTATTCAAAAAATCTTGGGTTCCACTGACGTTGTAACCGCCGTAGCCGCCATAGCCCAAGTTTCCGGCGCCCATGGTCTGTCCGCCAACAAACACCGTGAGTGTGTCGGCTGCTACACTGAAATCGCTTAATGTAGTCTCTGCGCCAGTATCTGGACGATTAAATACCGCGCTGAAATTATTGCCACCGCCGGATGATATAGCTGTCAAGCTGTCGGTCAAGATGCTTCCCAAAAAGCCGCCAGCGGCATCCAGGATATCTCGTCTACTTGAATTGCTGCCGGAGAAAAAGCCGCCATCGTAGGTATAGTCAAAATTGATGACGATAGCGTCGGCTGATTGGCTGGCGGCCAGCAATACGACGCCAGCTAATGCGGATGGTTTAATAAACATGAATTTAACTCGCTAAATTGGTTAATAATCGCTGTAGTTTGCTTGGTCTAGTTTCAGATTTGAGCAGTATGCAGTGCCAATCCTTGCTCTTGCTGGGGGTGTTCAGTAATGCAATAAACTGACAGTTGCCGTAGGCGAAAAGTAACATCGCAAAGATTAGCCGCGCAAGCATTTTATTCGAAACACGTCGAAAGAATGTTCTTTGCTGACGTTTTATTTCAATTGGCGGTAATTGTTTGGATAAAGCGTGATCGAGAAAAACGAGAGTGTCCGATCAGAAAGCCGATTAAAATATCCCATTCGCAAGTTTGCTTCGATACGTGGCAGACGGCATAACATTATTAGAACAATTAGATTTAGTACCTTTGAAAAACAACGCTGCTACTTACTCGGTCGGAATCGATCTGGGTACCACTCACACCGTCGTCTCTTACTCCGACGCCAATGATCCTGCGAAAGCAATTCACCTGTTCGAGATTCCTCAGCTGATCGCGCCAGGGGAAGTGAATGCCAAGCCGTTATTACCATCGGTGCGGTACCACCCCGCGCCCGGAGAAATAAGCGCCGAGGCCGGGTTTTTAACCCAGGAAAATGGCGCTGTGCTCGGTGAAGCGGCGCGTCTGTTGGGGGCTAAGTCGCAAGGCCGTTTGGTTACCAGCGCCAAGAGTTGGTTGTCGCACACCGCCGTCGATCATAGCGCGGCTATTTTGCCGTGGGGAAGCGACGAATCAGTATTTAAAGTCTCGCCGCTGGAAGCAAGTGCTAGTTATTTGCGACACGTCTGTTCCGTTTGGGGGCAGCGTTTCCCCTCTGCGCCACTTGCTCGCCAGGAAGTTGTGATTACGGTGCCAGCGTCCTTCGACGAGTCCGCGCGGTCATTGACCCTGGAAGCGGCAAAGATGGCCGGCTTGAGCGGCGTCAGGTTACTGGAAGAGCCGCAAGCGGTCTGTTATGACTGGCTACGCCGGCATGCCGGTACCATCAAAGCCAGTCTGGCCGGTAGCCGGCTATTATTGGTCTGCGATGTCGGCGGCGGTACTACCGATTTGACGTTGATCAAGATTGAGCAGGGCTCAGAGGAACCTCAGCTGACGCGCATAGGTGTCGGTGACCACCTGATGTTGGGTGGCGACAATATCGATCTCGCTCTGGCCCATTTAGCGGAAAGCCGCTTGCGTACCGATGATAAAAAACTCTCTACCGCCGATTTGTCGCAATTGTTGGAGCAATGTCGGGTCGCCAAGGAACAGCTATTAGCTGACGACGCGCCCGAGCAAGTTGCCGTGACCTTGTTGGGTGGAGGTTCCAGGTTGATCGGCGGCACTAAAAGCACCACGCTAAACAGGGAGGAAGTTAAGGAAATTGCCTTGGATGGCTTTTTACCTATGTCAGGCTTGCAAGACCTGCCGGATAGAAAGCGTAGCGGCGTGGTGGAGTTTGGCTTGCCCTACGCGGCGGAGCCGGCTATCAGCAAACATATTGCCGCCTTTTTGCAGTTGCATGCGCAAGCGGCACAAGCGGCGTTGGGCTGCGCGGACACAGAGCATCAAATAGTCCCCGACGCATTATTGCTGAACGGCGGCGTGTTTCGCAGTCCGGCCATGGTGCAACGCTTGATTGATTTATTAGCCGGTTGGCGTGGCGGGCAAGCGCCACTATTGCTGGATAATAATCATCCGGAATTGGCGGTTGCTTACGGCGCGGTGAGTTACGCCATTGCCCGCCGCGACAAGAAATTGAAAATTGGCGGCGGTGCTGCACGGAGTTACTTTCTGCTGGTCGATACCCTCAACGCTACAAGCGGCAACAATAAGCAGGTAGGCCGTGGGGTTTGTATCCTGCCAAAAGGTAGCGAGGAAGGTCATGAGATTCTGTTGAGCGATCGGCAATTCGCTCTCAGGGTGGGACAACCGGTGCGTTTTCATTTGTTGTCCAGCAGCGGGGATGGCGCTTACCAACCCGGCGACATTGTCGAGCTCGATGATGAACGTTTTCACAGCTTGCCGCCGTTGGCAGTGGCATTCGAAGGCCAGCAGAAATCTGAAGTGGCGGTGCAATTGCTGGCTACTTATACAGAAGTCGGTACTTTGCAATTGCAGTGTGTGGCGGTGGCAGATTCCACTCTGCGTTGGGATGTAGAGTTTCAAATTCGCAAAAAGGCGCAAGCTGCCGTCAATGCCGAATTACCTAACCAATTGCCGCAAGCGCTGGAAAAAATCCAGGCCGTATTCGGAGCCAAATCCAAACAAGTCGATCCGCAAGCAGTAAAATCCTTGCGCGCCGATCTGGAAAACGTTCTCGCCGCACCGCGGGGCGCCTGGCAAACCCCGTTGCTGCGCGAATTGTTTACGGCCTTGCTGGAAGGCAGTAAATACCGGCGGCGTAGTGAACAGCACGAACGCCTCTGGTTGAGTTTGGCCGGTTTTTGCCTGCGTCCGGGCTTTGGCTATCCGCTCGACGATTGGCGGGTAGAGCAACTCTGGAAGCTGTATGCGGAAGGGCTGCAATTCGTTAACGAAAAACAGAACTGGGCCGAATGGTGGACCTTGTGGCGGCGCGTTGCCGGCGGCTTGAATGCCGATGCCCAGCAACGCATCTTTAACGACATCGCCAAATTTATCAATCCGGCTGCCGCGCGCCAACCCGGCGTCGTGAAGCAACTGGCGACAAGAGGTTACGAAGATATGGTGCGGCTGGCGGCCGCGCTGGAGCGATTGACGATTGCCGATAAAACCCAGCTTGGCGAATGGTTGCTAAAGCGTCTGGAAAAAGCCGGCGAACCCGAGCAAAGTTGGTGGGCGGTCGGACGTATCGGCGGGCGGATTTTGTTTCACGGTAACAATCATCAGGTAATTCCATCTGCGACGGCCGAGATCTGGCTGCAACAGTTATTGAAAGCTGACTGGAAAAAGCTAACCCAAGCCGGTTTCGCCGCCACCTTGTTGGCCAGGCGTTGCGACGACCGGGCTCGGGATATCGACGATAGCCTGCGGGAGCAGGTGATAGACAAACTCAAACAAGCTAAATCCCCAGTTTCCTGGATAGACATGGTCGCCGAATTCAAACAGTTGGATGAACAACAGGAAAAGCAAGTCTTCGGCGAAGCGTTACCTCCAGGCTTGAAACTAATTGTTTAATGCTAAGCTTTGTGATGCCGATATAACAATCAACAGCGGCACGTTACCTGAATCGGTTATTGGCATAGAAATCGCTTTATCCAGTTCTATAGCGGTTTTTCACTCCGAAAGCACATTAAACGACAAAAACATGGCAGACAAATACGGCATAGACAGTCATAAACTGGTGTATCACCCGCAGCGGGTGGCGCAATGGTTGGATGGCAGGCACGATTGGCAGCAAGCGAAAGCCGTGTATCCCATCTACATGGAAGTCTCGCCGGTAGGAGCCTGTAACCATCGCTGCACATTCTGCGCGGTCGATTACATTGGTTACAAAGCCCAGCGATTGGACGTCAAAATTTTGGCAGAGCGTTTGGCCGAGATGGGCCGACTCGGCGTTAAAAGCATCATGTATGCCGGCGAGGGTGAGCCGATGTTGCACAAGGAGATTAACGAAATCGTCAAATGGACTTTCGACGCCGGCATCGACGTGTCGTTCACTACCAACGGCACCTTGATGAATCAACGTTTTGTCGAGCAATCCTTGCCGCTGGTATCATGGATCAAGGTATCGCTGAACGCCGGGAGCGCCGAAAATTATGCGGCCATTCATCAAACCAAGGCGTCCGATTTTGACTTGGTGCTGAACAATCTGCGCCGCGCGGTCGAACATAAAAAAGCCCAGCAATTATCGTGCGCTCTGGGAGCACAAATTTTATTGTTGCCGGAAAATCAGCATGAAGTAACCACGCTGGCAAAAATCTGCCGCGATGTCGGTTTGGATTATCTGGTCGTCAAACCTTACTCCCAACATCTATTCAGCGAAACCCGCCGCTACGAAAGCCTGCGTTACGACAATCTGTTGGGCATGGCCGAAGAATTGGCCCAATTCAACGGCGACGGATTTAATGTGGTGTTTCGCGAACAGACCATGAAGAACTACAGCCAGTCGGAAACCGAGCGTTACAAAACCTGCCACGCCACGCCTTATTTTTGGGGCTATATCATGGCTGACGGCGAAGTCTACGGTTGCAGTGCCTATCTCACCGATCAACGCTTTGCTTACGGCAATATCCATCAGCAGTCTTTCCAAGCCATCTGGGAAGGCGAGAAACGCCGGCAGAACTGGCAGTACATCACCCAGGACTTGGATATTAGCCAATGCCGCAAAAATTGCCGGATGGAATCGGTTAATCAATATTTGGACAAACTCACGGCCAACCAGCCGGCCCATATCAACTTTATCTAGGACGAACGCATGAAAGTATTGGTTACCGGCGGCGCGGGATTTATCGGCAGTCATTTGAGCCGCGAATTATGGCAACAAGGCCATCAGGTCAGCGTGATCGATAGTCTGGTTGGCGGCCGTAAAGAAACGATTGCCGATTTGCTCGGCCAGGAGCGTTTTGAGTTTCATCAGGCCGATATTCGCGACGCCGAAACCATCGCACCTTTGTTCGCAGGTATTGACTGGGTTTTTCACTTGGCTGGTCTAGCCGACATCGTACCGTCCATCGAGCAGCCGCGAGCGTATTACGAGACCAATGTCAGCGGTACTTTCAATGTATTGGAAGCGGCCCGCGCCGCTGGTATCAAGCGATTTGTCTACGCGGCGTCGTCATCCTGCTACGGCATCCCAGATCAGTTTCCCACGCCGGAATCGGCGCCCGTTCAGCCACGGTATCCTTACGCTTTGACCAAATACTTGGGTGAGGAACTGGTGATGCACTGGGCACAGCTCTATGACTTGCCTGCCGTGTCGCTGCGCTTATTCAACGTCTACGGCCCCCATGCCCGTACCACGGGCGCTTACGGCGCGGTGTTCGGGGTGTTTCTGGCGCAAAAGATTAATGGTAAACCCTTTACCGTGGTTGGCGACGGCACCCAGACCCGCGACTTTACCTACGTCACGGATGTGGCCAAAGCCTTTATCGCCGCTGCCGAATCGGAGTTGCGCGGTGAGATCATGAATGTCGGTAGCGGCGGCACCTACAGTGTGAATCAATTGGTGGGGCTATTGGGCGGTGCGATCGAATATATTCCCAAGCGGCCCGGCGAGCCCGATTGCACCTTTGCCGATACCCGTAAGATCAAGACAAAACTTGGCTGGCAACCGCAAGTTAGTTTCGAGCAGGGTGTGGCCAATATGCTGGCGCACATCGATTACTGGCAAAACGCGCCACTGTGGACCTCGGCTTCTATCGCCGACGCGACTGCGGGCTGGTTTAAGTACCTGGACAAATAGGGAGAAGCCCATGGCTATCGGACAAGCGGCAGCGGATTTTGCGACTTTGCTGAACAACAGCGTATTTACAGACGCGCAAGGCCAAACCCTGGACGGCGAATCGGTGATTCAGCAATTGTTGGCAGAGTTTGCCAGAGTGCGCGAACAGCAGGCCAAGATCATGGTGTTGGGCAACGGCGGCAGCGCGGCGATTGCCAGTCATGTGATCACCGACTTGCGCAATGTCGGCGGCTTGTGCGCATTGACCCTACATGAAGCCGCACCCTTAACCTGTTTTACCAACGATTTCGGTTACGAACAGGCTTTTGCAAAACAAATCACCGCGTTTGCCAATCCCAACGATTTATTGATTGCTATCAGCAGTTCCGGACAATCCTTGAATATCGTCAATGCGGTATTAGCGGCCAATGCCAAGGGCTTGCCGGTGATGACGCTCAGTGGTTTCAAGGCCGACAATCCCCTGCGGAAATTGGGGCGCTGGAATTGCTGGTTGGATAGCAGTCATTACGGCATGGTCGAGTTGGGGCATCTTTTCGTGTTGCACCACATAACCGATCATTTGCTCAGGAAATAAGCTCATGTCCACGGAAAAAATCGTTTCTATCGAACAACTCGCGCAGCGTGCAGCCGAACTGAAAGGTCAAGGCAAAACGGTGGCTTTATGCCATGGGACTTTTGATTTACTGCACATCGGCCACATCCGGCATCTGCAAAGCGGGGCGCGGCAGGCTGATGCGTTGCTGGTCAGCGTCACCGCCGACGAATACGTCAATAAAGGCCCAGGGCGGCCGGTGTTCAACCAATACTTGCGCGCTGAAAACATAGCGGCGCTGGCTTGTGTCGATAGTGTGGCGATCAATCATGCGATTACCGCCGTGGAGGTGTTGGATCAGGTCAAGCCCGATTTGTATGTGAAGGGCAGCGATTACAAAAGCACCAGCGAGGATCTGACCGGCAATATCCAGCACGAAAAAGACGCTGTGGAACGGCACGGCGGCAAGATTTACTTTACCGACGAACTCACGTCCAGTTCTACGCGTTTGCTTAACGAATACTTCGAAGTGTTTTCGCCTGAAATTTCCGCGTACCTTGATCAATTCAAGGAAACGGTCGGCGCTAACGAGATTATCGACAAGCTCAAGGCCTTGAGCGGTTTGAATGTGCTGGTGGTTGGCGAGGCAATTGTCGATGAATACCATTACACCTCTCCCTTGGGGCAGACCGGCAAAGGCAACGTGTTTTCGGTGAAATACAACGATTACGAACGTTTCGCCGGTGGTGCGATAGCCGTGGCGAATCACGTTGCGGAATTTGCCCACAATGTGACTTTGCTGTCCGGCCTGGGCGCCACCAAAAGCCACGAAGATTTTATTCGCACGAATCTGAATCCCGGCATAGATCCGGTGTTCTTCTTCAGCCAGGATCGGCCGACCATCGTCAAACGCCGCTATGTCGATGCGGACATTGCCAAGTTGTTTGAGGTGTATTTTTACAATGATGCACCCTTGCCGGCCGAGACTAACCGCAAAATTGTCACTTGGTTGGAGAAGCATTTACAGGATTACGATGTAGTGATCGTCCCAGATTTTGGCAACGGCTTTATCTCCAGCGAAATGGTGGCGGCGTTATCCGCAAAAGCCAAATTTCTGGCCGTCAACGCGCAGGTCAACAGTGGTAACCGCGGTTATCATTTGATTACCCGCTACCCGAAAGCCGATTTCTTGTCCTTGAACGAGCCGGAGTTACGTTTGGCTACACATGATAGGGGAGGCGTCATCGAGGAATTGGCGGCACAGCTGGCAGATAAATTACATGCCGGACATATTGCCATCACCCGAGGTACTAAAGGCGCATTGATGCTAGATCCAAGCAAATCCGCATTCAAAATTCCCGCTTTGTCGTCCAAAGTGGTGGATCGGATCGGTGCCGGTGATGCTTTTCTGTCCGTGGCGGGTTTATGTTTGGGCGGAGGGCTGTCGCCGGAGCAAGCCTTGTTTGCCGGCAGTGCCGCTGCCGCGCTGGATGTGCAAATTGTCTGTAACCGCGAACCGGTGCGGGCAGTGGCTTTATTCAAATACATTACCACCTTGTTGAAATGACAATTATGAGTCCCGCATCGGCCGACTTGAAGCACCTGTATTTCCAAATGCTGCGTATCCGCCGCGCCGAGGAAGCGATTGCCCGGCGCTATGCCGAGCAGCAAATGCGTTGTCCCACCCATCTGTGCATCGGCGAAGAAGCGATTGCGGTGGGGGTTTGTGCGCATTTGACGGTGCAAGACAAGGTGTTCAGCAACCATCGCGGCCATGGTCACTATTTGGCCAAAGGTGGCGATCTGCCGCGTCTATTGGCGGAGTTGTATGGCTTTGCCGAAGGCTGCTGTGGTGGTCGGGGCGGCTCCATGCATCTGACCGACTTGGACGCCGGATTTATTGCGTCCACGCCCATTGTCGGCGGCACGGTGCCATTAGCCGCCGGTTATGCCTGGGCCGAGCAGATGAAAAAATCCGACGCCGCACAGGGATGTGCAAGTGTCGCGGGAGGCAGGATGCCGGAAGCGACCAACGTGGTGGCGATCTTCTTCGGTGACGGCTGCTTTGAAGAGGGGGTGATGCACGAAACCCTGAATTTCGCAGTTCTAAAGCAACTTCCTTTACTGTTTATCTGCGAGAACAACCAATATTCGGTGATGACGCCGTTGGCGGAACGTCAGCCCAAACGTGATATTCACAAAATTGCGACTGCCCATGGTTTAACTGCGGTTAGCGGCGACGGTAATCGGGTTGATGAAGTCTATCGCTTGGCGCAAACAGCGGTGACCAATGCCCGGAATGGCTTAGGTCCGCAATTTTTGGAATTGCACACCCATCGTTGGCCTGAGCATTGCGGACCCAACGAGGATGACGAGTTGGGGTATCGCAGCCCCGGCGAATTGGCGGCGTGGAAATTGCGCTGCCCGTTATTGCAAACCCGGCAGACGCTGCTTGACGCGCAATTGAGCGATGATGCCGAACTAACACAAATGGAAACCTGTTTGGCCGAGGAAATTGAACAAGCCTTTGCCTGGGCTTTGCAAGGCACACGTCCCGAGATCGACAGCATGAGGCAGCACCTGTATGCGTGATGTCAAGCTGATGAGTTATGGTGAGGCGATCCGCGAAGCGTTGGACGATGCGTTGGCCCAGTTTCCGGACATGTTATTAATCGGCGAAGGCGTACCAGATCCAAAAACCATCTTTGGCACCACCCAGGGCTTAAGGGAAAAGTACGGTGCCGAGCGGGTGCTGGATATGCCGCTAGCTGAGAATGGCATGACCGGGATTTGCATCGGTGCCGCCTTGGCCGGCATGCGGCCGGTACTGGTGCATCAACGTATCGATTTTGCCTTGCTGTCGGTTGATCAATTGGTCAATAACGCTGCGAAGTGGCATTACATGTTCGATGGGCAGCAACAGGTACCGCTGGTTATCCGGGTGATTATCGGCCGGGGATGGGGGCAGGGGCCGCAGCATTCGCAAAGTCTGCAAGCTATGTTCGCCCAAGTGCCGGGCTTGAAAGTGCTGATGCCGACCACCGCCGGCGATGCCTACCACTTTATGTTGGCGGCAATTGCCGATAACAATCCGGTGCTGTTTATCGAGCACCGCTGGTTGCACCACATCCAAGGCGAGGTCGACAAACAGCGTCCAGCGGCAGAGTTGTCCGGTGCAGCATTACTGCGGCAGGGTACCGACATTACCTTGGCAGCCTTTTCGCACATGAGCATTGAAGCCTTGAAAGCCGCCACGGTATTGGCCTCATACGGTATCGATGCCGAAGTACTGGATATGCGTTGCGTCAGCGCATTGGATGTAGAGAGTGTGGCCGCTTCGTTGGCTAAAACCGGCGGTAAATTGCTCATAGCTGACTGCGCGCCGGAAATGGCGTCGACCGGCCATCAGTTGCTATCTAAGCTCGTGTTGGCGCACGGGGATAGCCTGAAACAAATGCCGCGCTTGATTGCTTATCCTAATCATCCGGTGCCGACGTCGCATTTCGTCGCCAACCACTATTATCCGGGGGCCGAGCAGATCGCCTCCGCGGTGTTGGACATGTTGGACAGATCGGAATTAACAGAGTCGGTAATCGAGGCTTTGCAGTCCGATTTACCTAAAGATCAGCCCGACCGCAGCTTCGTCGGCCCGTTTTAACGAATTAAATAGAGCATCAGACCATGGCTAAAAGTGAACAAACCAATCGTTTCGGCAACAGCGCCGTGACCGATATACCCGACAATGTGCCGATGTTCAGTCAACCCGGACACAAATTGCGCACCTCTAATAATATTGTCGATCGTAGCGCCTTGTCGAACGACTATCAGGTTATCGATACCAGTCAACTGGATAAGTTGCCCGGTCAGAAGCTGAAAACTATTGCACACGAGGATCAGGAAGGCATCATCCGCCTGGAAGCCGGAAGCGAGCATGAACAACACGTCCCCAATCAGTTTACCGGTCCCAGTTTCCGCACCCAGAAAGAACGCTTCCGTTTCGACGGTCATAAAATGATGCATCACCTGGATCGGGTGCAGGCCTGGCAAAATGGTCAGCGCTTTGCGCCGGTACATATCGATATGGGCCTGACCAAGTTTTGCAACACCGCCTGCCTGTATTGCTATGCGGTGGTACAGAACATGACCAAGGGCACCATGATCGGCCGGGATGCTTTGCTGAATTTCATCCGCGATTGCGGCAAGTTGGGAGTCAGATCATTGGGCTTTATCGGCGACGGCGAACCGACGCTGAACCCGACGCTTTACGACGCCACTGTGCTGGCCGGCGAACTGGGCATAGATACCGCAATGGCTACCAATGGCTTGTTGCTGGATATGGATCGGGCTCACGACTTACTGAAAAACATGAGCTACATCCGCTTCAATCTATCCGCCGGTACCCCCGAAGGCTTTCGGAGAGTGCATCAATCCAAAGAAGTCAATTTTCATTTGTTGATCGACAAGATTCGCGAACTGGTGAAAATCAAGAAAGAAAACAATTACAAATGTACGCTGGGTTTGCAGATGGTGCTAATCCCGGAATGCTTTGATGAGGTATTGGCCGAGGCTGAACTGGGCGCCGAATTGGGTGTCGATTATTTCGTGATCAAGCATTGTTCAGACTCTGAATACAAGGAGATCGGCATCGATTATGACGCCTACCTAAAAATCGGCGATACCCTGAAACAAGCGGAAGCCCTGAGCACCGACACCTACGTGGTCCAAGCCAAATGGAACAAGATCAATGCAGCGGGCGAAACCAATCTGTACAAAGACGGCTTTCGAAAATACGACCAATGTTTCGGCACGCCGTTTTTATTGCAGATTTCCGGTAACGGCAAAATCTATCCTTGTGGACCGTTTTTCAATAAAGAGCGCTTTTACATCGGTGATCTACATGCCGACTCTTTTTACGATTTGGTAGCCACCAGCGAACGCTACTGGCAGGTACATAAAGACGTCGCCGAGTCGGTAGATGTGCATAAAGATTGCGCGATCGGTTGTCGGCAGGATTACGTGAACAAGTTTCTGTGGGATTTAAAAAATCCGCCTGAACATATCAATTTTATTTGATCGACCCGGACGCTCTGATGACCTCGGTGTTGGCAGATATATTTTTTCTGGATATCCAGGATGCTTATGCTGAGGCGGCCAAGCAACAATGGCTGCGCGACGCCAATGGTGTTGATCGCCTGCAATATTGCTATTACGACGGCTTGCTCACCGACATCGTACTACCGAATTTTATCCAGGTTTCCGCCGATAAATTTGTCGAGTTTTTTTCGCATAACCAATTGCCGATACCCCAACTCATTGCGATTTCTGAAGACGGCGCCGTGCATTTCAATGACATGCCGGCGGATGTGATTGAGGAAGTCTCGCAGTACCGCAGTCAATATAGGGTGCCGGACTATGTACATTTCGATACCTATTATGTAGACCCGCTACAGGCGCTGAATGCGGCAAAGCAGCGCAATCGGGTGGCTTGCGATCATCCGACTATAGATGGCTTGCAGGTTTGTTATTACCGGGGCGAATTACCAACGCATGGTTTTGAGAATCTGATCCATCTGGAACTACCGGATTTGCAGGATTTTTTTATTCGTTCTCGCATGCGGTTCCCGGAGAATTTAGAGATTCCGGAAGGGTTGGACGACGACGTCAAAGCCGAGCTTAAACAAGATATTGCCGCCGTCCGTAGTGCGGTCGAACGTCAGCGCCGGATCTTACTTCAGCAGCTATTGAACAAAGCCAAAACCTTAAAACCCCGCCCAGTCGGCAATAGATCGCCCAGGATTTTCATTCCTACCAGCCGTTTGACTACGGTCATGCAATACAGCTCGCGGGGGGTAGCCAAGGCTTTTGCGGATCTGGGTTGGGATGTGCTGCTTTACGTTCAAGACAATGAAATGGAAGGCAGCAATATGGTGGATATGCTGGAAAAATATATCAGCTTCGATCCGCATGCCTGTTTTTATGTCAACAGTTTGAACAATAGCTTCATGCACGATGACATCGTCAATCTAGTGTGGTGGCAGGATTTGATGCCGCAGCTGAAGGATAGGCAACCGTTAAAATGGCGAGCTCGGGATTTCAATTTGTCGATTTCGCCGTTGTTCGACCGCTATCTGGAGCAATGCGGGGCATCGAAAGTGGAACGTCTACATTTCGTGATCGACGACGAGATATTCCATGGCGACCAGCAAACCGCCCGGACAGACAAAATTGTGTTTGTCGGCAGTTCCTATCTGCCGGTGATAGATCCGGAAAACAGTCAGCATAAACTAGCGTTGGCTGCACTACTCGCGGTTATGGAGCAGGGTGGCCGGTTTGACGAAGCGACGGTTAGCCAAATCGCCGCAGCCAGTTCTTTAAGTTATGAGTTCGTATTCTGGAAGCTGATGCATTACGTAATCCGCGACCATGCCGTGAAATGGTTATGCGCCGCACAGGGATGTGTCAGTGTCGCGGGAGGCAGGATGCCGGAAGCGACCGCCGCACAGGGATGTGCCAGTGTCGCGGGAGGCAGGATGCCGGAAACAGCCGCCGCCCCCGGTTTGCCGGTGGATGTCTATGGCCGCTATTGGGATCAGGACGCCGAGGTCGCGGCGTATTATCGCGGCGAATTGCAGCATGGCGTGGCGGTTGCGGATGTTTATCGTTCGGCGCGCTATGCCTTGGTTTGCCATCCTTTCGAAATCAACTCTCAGCGCCTTGCCGAAGTAGCCGCCTGCGGTTGTATTCCATTGGTATACGATTGCCGGGATGTCGCCGAGCCGCCGCATTGGGACGAGTATTGCCTGTTCTTCAAAACGGCCGAAGAATTGCAAAATATCCTGCGTCAGCGTTTGCAGCCGGCCAAGCCGCCGGAGGGCCTGGCCCGACAGTTTACGTACAAGGCCGCAGTCCGGCGTTTAATCGATTTAACCGATTTACGCGCGCTGAGTAATGCTGAGCATGTCAGCGAACTGGAGCCGGAACCGGTAGCAGTTTTGCCTGCACTCTGTGGCGAGAACGTATTGCTAATCAGTAGCTTGGAGTTTGCTCGGCAAACGTGTCTTGCCAATCTGCAAAACAATCTGTTGTACCTGGCCGACTATCGCCCCGAGTTAGGCCAAGCCTTACTGGCCGCTTGGCCACGGCAGCACATAGTCATCACGGTCGATCAAGCTATAGCCGGCGAATACTGGCGGATTTCGGTGGAGACGGATGGCAAAGAAAGCTATCGGCTCGACAACATTGCACTGCTCGAGCATAAAGGCTTGATCGAGAACAACGTTGCCGAGATGACCCGCGAAAATACCTGCTGCTATGCTTTGGTTGGGTTGGGTTCTGGTTACGAGTTATTGGCAGCATTTAACGCTACTGCTCTACCGATCACTGAGATGGCAGAATTTGAGGTACCCGTATATCTGGTCGAGTCCAAGCCGGAAATATGGCTATTGAATCTGCTATTGCATGATTTACGGCCTCTATTACTTGCCCCGCGCTTGCGCATTTATCACGATGAACATGCCGAGGCCGATTTATTTGTCGAGTTTTCGAAATTCGAAGCCGCCGTACCGGACGTGTTGTTCAATCTCGATCCGCAAGCGCAGATTACGGCAGAGCGAGTTTATCAATTATCCATGGCAGCCAAGCAAGATAAAGCCGAGCGGCATCTTGTAAATTTGCAGCAAATTGCCGATTACTATAGCCGTATCACAGCCGATGAGTGGCGACGGAAATTTAGTCCGGAACATGCCGGCCAACTGCGCGTACTGGGGTATATCTCGCGTTTCTCCAGTTTTCTCAAATACTGCATGCGCGACTGGCTGGACGGATTCGAGCGTTTGGGTGCGACGATCCGCTTATGTAGCGAAACTGAAAATTATTACTTAAGCAATATCGAGCATTTAATAGACGAGATCAATTGTTTCAAGCCGGACATTATTCTGACCATAGATCATTTTCGGCATGAGTTTGCTGGCATTCCCGAGTTCGTGCCATTTGTAAACTGGATACAGGACCTGTTACCGAATATTATCAATAACAAAATTCCTCCAAGTGAGCTTGATTTTACTTGTGTTTTTGTAAAAGATTGGCTTCGCTTAACTGAGTTGCCAGTATACGAGAAATGCGCTATTGAATTTATGCCGCTTGGTTATAATGACAAAATTTATTATCCGAAAAATAGCATAAATCAATACGACTGTGACATTTTAGTGGTAACACATCTGTGCGATCCGTCTTTGACTCTAGAGCCAATTCGTAACCCAGGTCAATACACTTTCATTCCAAATAATGAAGAGTTGAATTTGATCAGTAATAAACAATTAATGGAAAGTGATTTTATTAAAATATATAAGGCGATAGATAATGCATGTGGTAAATTAAAAATTCATGAGCTTCATGATTTACTTGCAATAAATCCAGGCGAGAATGAAATTGAGTTTAACTCAATATTAAAAGAGTATGGAATTTCCATTAACAGCATTATAGTCGATGTGATGATAAGGACCCGGTTGCACTGCGAGTTCTTGACGAAAATGAAAACATTACCAGTTTGCGTGTTAATAGACTCATTTGAAGATCTGAATGTTCAAATATTTGGAAATAACTGGGATAGATACATAAGGTTTTTGCCTTATTCAAAGGGAAGTGCTGACAATGGCAGCCACCTTAACAATATTACGAACAGAGCAAAAATATGCCTAAATGTAAGTCCAGGGGTAACCTTGCACATGAGAGCACTAGAGACTATAGCCTCAGGCTCATTTATGCTTTCACGTGATATGAAACATGATGGGTCGCGATTGACTGATTTCTTTTCTCGTGATGAAGTCGTTTTATACCAAGACGAGAATGACCTTGTGGACAAGGTTTCATATTTTCTAGTTGAAACTAGCCATCGAGAAGCAATTGCATTGCGAGCCCATAAAAAACTAGCAGAAATTTTTTCTTATAAAGCAATTTGCAGAAGCTTACTCGAAAAAATACATATCAGATTAAATAGCCGTTCGGCTTAACAAAAACCAACAATTCATTACCGTGAAGATTGATACCAGATCACTTATTATTGATGGAAACGCCCCGCTACAGGAGCAACTATATTTTCATCATCTAGTTGCTACAGGTGGCAATAGCTTTGCCATGGCGATTGCAAATTCTCAACCGGGATACGAGATCGTACAACTGACATATCATGACGAGAGCAAAATTGAGGTGGACATTTTTGCAAAGCCAGGCAGGATTTTGTTCTACGGACATAATCTTTTTAATTTGCCAGAACGAATGGGGCATAGCCCTAGATACATCACTATGTTGCGCCACCCATTTGATAGACTACTTTCAGATTATTTTTGGCTAAATTTGCCAGGAAGAATGCCATGCGAAGTATTTGAAGAATTTTGTAGATTTGTTAATGCAGCGCCCCATCTTGAGTTTTACATATATCACTGCGGCTTGCTCAATTATAAAAACTCTCAGCATTTTAACCTGTCCGATTACGACGGAATTGACGAGGCACTTTCACAAGAAGAGGCAATCAATAATCTAGATAATAGATTTCAGTTAGTTGGAATAACAGAACTGTTCGAAGAGTCTCTGTTTATTTTGGCGCATAAAATAGGGTTAACGACAATTGCGCCATGGTGGCTCACTAGGCACCCTAAATCACTTTATAGACCTACTTTTTTTGACCTACCAATTACTATTAGGCGGACCATTGAGAATAAGTGCCAAAAAGACTTACAGCTATATGAGTCTTATAGAGAAAAGCTAGAGCATGAAGCGTATAGCTATGACTTCAATGGGGATTTTTTTAAATATAAAAATAGTGCTTTAATCTCATAAAAGGCTTTTATATTTATGTCTGTTTTATGGATAACAGGGCTTTCTGGTGCAGGAAAAACAACTTTGGCACATCGAATTGCCATGCGTTTGCGCGCAAAAGGTATACCTGTAATATTGCTGGACGGTGATGTACTGCGCGAAATATTTGGGATTGGAATCGAGCAACGCCATGATCGCAATTCAAGGCTATCTTTAGCATTTCAATACGCGCACTTATGTCGCATTTTGACTCAGCAAGGCGTGACGGTAGTAATTGCAACAATTTCATTATTTCAGGAAATTCATGCATGGAATAGAGCAAATCTTCCAGATTATTTTGAGGTGTACTTGAAAGTACCTATTGATGAGTTGCGCCGACGTGACCCAAAAGGAATTTATCGTCGTTTCGATGCAGGTGAATTGATCAATGTTGCAGGACTAGATTTAGATATTGATGAACCAGAACTATCAAATTTGGTGGTCGAATTTCAACCCAATAAATCAATTGAAGTGGTCGAAGAAGAACTATTATCAATTTGGGAAGCCGAGAAAATAAATGAATCAAAACAATTTTAATGCTGGCGATTTCACTGGACTTGCTGGCGAATATTCGAAAAGCCGCCCGGATTACTGCCCTTCAATTCTTAATGCACTTCTAGGGTTGCTGGATAAGCCTCTTTATGATTTAGACGTTGTTGATGTTGGGGCTGGTACCGGGATTTGGACCCGAATGATATATGAAAAAGGCGTTAAGTCGGTAATTGCAGTTGAACCTAACGATGATATGCGCACTCATGGTGTGCTTGATTGCAATGCCACGACTATTCAATGGCTGCCAGGAACTGCTGAGAACACTGGTCTGAGTAACTGTTCCTGCGACTGGTTGACTATGGCTTCATCATTCCATTGGGTCAATTTTGAAAAAGCTACCCAGGAGTTTCATCGCATTTTACGCCCAAGAGGACGTTTTACTGCCTTGTGGAATCCACGCCTTATTGAAGTTAATCCACTATTAATAGAAATTGAAACGCACTTAGATTCATTACATCCTAATATAAGACGAGTATCATCTGGGCGCTCTGGCATTGCCGAATCACTCACTGAGATGTTAATTGCTTCACCATATTTTGAAGATATTATCTATTTGGAAGGTCGCCATGTAATTGAAATGTCTCCTCAACGTTATCTTGGTGCTTGGCGCTCGGTCAATGATATTCAGCACCAACTTGGCACGAAGAAATTCGATACATTTATTAACTTTATTGAATGGCGCATTAGCAAATTAGAAAAGATAGAGGCGGCATACTTAACTCGTGCGTGGTCCGCACGCAGAAGAGACTAATCCGTGACTATCAAGTTTTCGTCCAAGGCAGGCACTCTAAGGGATTTGCACAAATATTTAGCGACTGCGCTTGTATTGCCTCAGTTAAGTGCTTCAGTTTCAGAGTGGAAAAGCAACCAGGCTGCTCATCTGAGCAAGGTGCTACCAACTCTAGGAAATGGTCCTTTCATCGTTCGCTCCAGCTGTCATCGAGAAGACAATAAGCAGTGTTCAAACGCCGGTTCGTTCTTGTCTTTGCTGAATATCGATTTCGCCAATCTCGGACATGCAATTGACCAGGTGATAGCCTCCTATGGCGATCCTGTTGCTGAAGATGAAGTGCTTGTTCAGCCCATGTTACAAAATGTAGTACGCTCAGGTGTGGCCTTTTCTCATGACCCTAATACCTGTTCTCCGTATCGAGTCATAAATTGGCAAGAAGGCCCCGATACAACCTTGGTAACGAGTGGAATGGGAGGTCAAACCTGGCAACAGGCGGCAATGTCACCATGCCGGCCACCAGCCGAGCTGACTAATGTGATCGCCTTGCTGGACGAATTGTTGTCTTTATTTGCAAATGTGCCGCTTGATTGCGAGTTTGCGGTAACTGAGGATAATGAGGATGAGCAAACCTTATGGCTGCTACAAGCACGCCCTTTGATCCTGCTTCGCCAGCCGGAAACGGCATCAATACAAGCCGCGCGTCTGCAACTCATTCAAGACAAGGTGGCTCGCGGCATGCAACCGCATCCTCTACTTATGGGGCGGCGCACAGTATATGGAGTTATGCCGGATTGGAACCCTGCTGAGATTATCGGTATCCGTCCCAAGCCACTCGCGCTCTCGCTGTATCGAGATTTGGTAACCGATGCCATATGGGCTTATCAGCGACATAATTACGGCTATCGCAATCTTCGAAGCTTTCCGCTCATGCCTCATTTCTTCGGATTACCCTACATCGATGTCAGGCTTTCATTTAACTCGTTCATTCCCGCCGATCTGGATGAAAGTTTGGCTGGGCGATTAGTCGACCATTACATAGACAGGCTGCTTGATGAGCCCGGTTTACATGACAAGATGGAATTCGAGATTGTTTTTTCCTGCTATACACTTGATTTGCCAAAACGTCTGGGGCGTTTGACCGAAGCAGGATTCTCTCAAAGTGAGCAAACAACCATTGCTGAAAGCCTTAGAAAGCTAACCAATCGCATTGTGGATACTGAAGCAGGATTGTGGCGAAGCGATGCAGCGAAACTGGGAAGACTACATAGCAGACGAGAAGTGCTGTTGGGCTCCAGAGTTGATACTCTTGAGCGGATTTACTGGTTGCTTGAAGATGCTAAACGATACGGGACTCTACCCTTTGCAGGTTTGGCGAGAGCTGGATTTATCGCGGTGCAAATGCTCAAGTCATTGGTTGAGGTTGGGGTATTTTCCAATGCCGATTACGACGCATTTTTTGCCGGGCTTACAACAGTCAGTGGTCAATTGGCGGCAGACCGAACGACATTGACCCAGAATGAGTTCCTCAAACAATACGGCCATTTGCGTCCAGGTACTTACGACATAATGTCGCCACGTTATGACGAAGCACCGGAACTATATTTTGATTGGAATCAGAAGATACCTAAAGTCACAGCTGTTAAGCCTTTCGCAATTACTCTGCCGCAGATGCGCGAATTAGTTGGCTTACTAAAAGCTCACCAATTGCAACCTGATCCGGTGGGTTTGTTCGATTTTTTGCAAGCGGGTATCGAAATGCGAGAATTAGCAAAATTTTATTTTACTCGTAATCTCTCCGATGCTTTGCAATTACTAACGGAGTACGGAGCGTCATTAGGTTTCTCCCGAGAAGAGCTTGCCTATTGCGACATTGCCGCACTCAAGGAACTGCATATTGCGGCCGCTAACCCAACTGATGTGCTGACGCGAAGCATAGAAACGGGCAAGGCACGCTATCAAGAATCTTTGGCGCTGGCCTTGCCACCCGTCATAGCGCGCACTGAAGATGTCTGGGCCTTTGCATGGCCTGAAATGGCAGCCAATTTCATTACCCAAAAGCAGGCAACGGGTTTGGTAGTTGGCTATGAAAATCGAAATAAATTGACTGGTGCGATTGTTTGCATCACCAGTGCTGACCCTGGATTTGACTGGCTATTCTCATATCCCATAGCAGGTTTAATTACCGCTTGGGGTGGCGTCAATTCGCATATGGCAATTCGAGCAGGAGAACAAGGATTGCCTGCCGTCATCGGCGTTGGAGAAGCATTGTTTCGTCGTTGGTCGAGTGCTAAAAAGCTACATCTTGATTGTGCAACTCGTAAAGTTGAGGTTTTGGCGTGATACGAGTCATCGTCAGTCAGCGGGTTGATTGGCTTGAAGATCGAAAAGAGCGACGTGACTCAATCGACCAAAATTTGAATTATTGGTTGATTGCCGCAGGCTTTTTACCAATACCAGTACCAAATACGATGTTGCGGACTACCTGGCGGGGAAAGCCTTTGTTGCAACACTGGTTGCAAGAAATGGAGCCAAATGCAGTATTGTTGTCCGGAGGCAACGATTTGGGCCAAGTGGCGGAACGAGATGCTACCGAACACTATTTGCTCGACTATGCCAGCAAGCTTTTACTTCCGATGTTGGGTATTTGCAGAGGGATGCAAATGATCAATCAGTGGGCGGGCGGCTCATTAAAGAGAGTTCCTGGTCATGTTGCTACGCGGCATCAGTTGATCGGCGAATATACCGACGTAGTTAATAGTTATCATCAATATGGCCTAAAAGAATGCCCGAAAAACTTTAAAGTAATCGCAGCAACTCAAGAAGGACACATAGAAGCCATTCGACATCTTAGCTTGCCTTGGGAAGGCTGGATGTGGCATCCCGAAAGGGAAACAAGCTTTAAAAGTAATGATCTTCAACGGCTAAAATCACTGTTTTCTCTAGCACGGGATGAAAAAATAAAGACTCTTAGCAGCGATAAATCCTGAAGCCAAGACCTTATTGGTCTTTTTTAACAACAGTTACGAACAGGCATTTGAGTAAATTAAAAGCATGAAGGCAATTATTCTTGCTGCCGGCAGAGGCAGTCGCATGAAAGACTCAACCGAAGATAAACCAAAATGTTTGGTGCAAATACACGGCCAAACCTTGTTACAGTACCAGTTAAAAGCAATTCGTGATGCAGGAATAACTGAAATTGGAATTGTTACTGGTTACAAAAGAGAGTCACTACAAGAGTATGGTTTGACTGAGTTTTTCAACCCACGTTGGGCGGAGACCAATATGGTTTCGTCGTTAACCTTTGCCAGTTCTTGGCTTGAGCGCTCACCTTGTATTGTTAGCTATTCAGATATTTTTTATGACGCTAGTGCGATCATTACGCTTATAGAAAGCACAGCATTATTGGCAATAACTTATGACCCCCATTGGGAAAAGTTGTGGACAAGGCGTTTTGGCAATCCGTTATTGGATGCAGAGACATTTAAGCTGGAAAATGATGGTACTGTAAGCGAAATCGGTAATAGTCCTGCATCACTCGACGATATTCAAGGACAATATATGGGGTTACTTCGATTTACACCGCAAAGCTGGCAGGAAGTAATCAAGATCAGGTCTGAAATGAAGCCAAATGAATGCGATCAAATGCATATGACGGGAACGTTGCAGAAAATAATTTCTGCAAACTGTCTGCCAATAATGGCTATCCCCTATGAACACCCATGGGGAGAAGTGGACTCCGAAGTAGATTTGGCTATTTATGAATAGTCATGGTAATAGAGTTTGCCTGCTATTTTTATCAAAATAACCATAAAGATGAAAAGCATACCAGACTTCCTGATTATAGATTCCAGGCCGGAGTTTTCCGATTTTTATAAGCCATTAATCCCACAATTCAATTATCATGGATTTAACGTGCAAGCATTGTCTCACCAAGACTTAAGTAGTTTATTTGGTGCTGACGGACAATTATTAGGCGATGAATATTTGTTGCATGCTGAGGTGGTTTTGACCACCAATGAATCGCACTGGATCAAACACTTTGCCAAGTCGAAAAAAGTATTGCTCGGACACTCTATCTTCATGCGAGATACTATTCCGAGCCCTGCTGCATTAAATTGCCAATATTTCAATCATTTTGACTACTATTTTTGCCCGTCAATGTACTATATGAATTGGACTATAAATTCATTATTTGACGGCGTAATTTTTTTAGGAAAAAACATGCTTGATACAGGGTTTTCTGGAAAAAAGACTTTAATTCCAGGCGGTTATGTTAAAGCTAGTCGAGGCGGCGCATGCTCTTCAAAATCAAATAGTGCACTAATGAACAGAAATATTAAAAGAATTTTATATGTGCCTTCGGTTTATTCGCCAGAACATTCAGGTCATAGTTTTCACACTCACGGAATAGATATTATTTCATCTATTGCCGAAAATTGTCATTCTGCAAGTATCACATGCAGACCTCATCCAACTGATCGACAACGCTTACATACTTTAAAAGTAATTGATGCTTTTTTTGGCAATCCCAGAATAGATATTGATTTGTCTTTAACACCGAACCCTGTCTTATATTTTGAGCCAGATATACTAGTAACCGATATGTCGGGCTTTGCATTTAAATATGCTTTGGAAACTAGTATTCGACCAATATTTTTTATCCAAAAAGAAGAAGCCGACAATCATCCTCGATTTATGGCTATTGCTGAAAGAGTTGGACGTGTGGCTTTTACCACGCAAGAACTGGTTTCTATAGTCTCAATGCAACTAAAATCACCAGATTTGTTGGATCCTACTGAGAGGGAATACTTATCGAAAACTTTTTACAGACAGTTCAACAACATTGGAACCGTAATTAAAGATTTAATTGCCATTTACCATGGAAACCCTTTAGAACACTGGACAAGTTTGACGCTTTATTAATATGAAAATTAAGCATATTTCTGTTTTTATGCCATCTGAAAGCGCTTTTCATAGGCGAATATTTCGAGTGTTAAGCGACGCTTTCGTAAAGCAAGGATTAACAGTTAGCGGTCAATGTAAATTACTTGCTGAATCCGAAATGCGCACTTGGGTTATCGAAAAAAAACCAAGTGTTATTTTTGAGATGAATCGAGTCAAGGATGAAATACCAATCCTTCATGAACTAAACATTATTCATGTGACATGGATTGTCGATATGGAAGGTCGTGATGAAAGCCATATTAAAGGCAGCGATATTACATATACGTTTGATCCTGGCTGGGTTTTAAGTTTTAATACCGGTGGTTTTACAACCTGGCTACCGCCAGGAACATGCACTCAAACATTTTATCCAATCCCAAGCTTCAAGACAAAAGAATTCGAATTTAGTTTTATAGGTCATATTCCGCGCCCTTGGTCTGATGCAGAGCTGTCTCGATTACTAATTGGCCCCAACAAAACTGTAACCTTTAATAAGTTAATTACCGAATATTTAGACTTTATTAATATTGAAACCTATAGAGAGAAAGACCATCAAGCTTGCGTTGAAATCATTAATGGCATCCTTGAAGACTTACTTGGTGAAGCTATAGCCTTGCCGCGCGACATGCTTTATGACTTGCTAATAAGAGCAAAAAGAATGAGGAATCGTACAGAACTCCTCAGCTTTGCCCTTAGAAAATCGGATTCAACTGTCATATACGGCAGTTCAAATTGGTTACAGTGGTCAGAATACGCCAAATTCTACAGAAAATTTGTCGACAAAGAAGCTGAGATTAATTTGATTCACCAACAGTCAAAAATAAATTTGCATGATGGTGTTGGATTTCATTTTCGTGCTATAGACTGTTTGGCTTCGGGTGGACTCCTCTTTTGGTATAACGATAATGAAGGGGATAAATATGAAACCTACCAATTTAAAAATCTAGATCGATCGAAAATATTATCAAATGGCCTTCACGATTTCTTCGAAGATCAATATAATTATTTCGAATTCAAGTGGCTCAATTTTGATGACGTTTATGAAAAAGCAAGATTGGTATCATGTCAGAATCAGAAAGCCCTATCCGACACAGTCAAACTTGTCCAAAATCATCATACTTGGCACTGTAGGGTCAGACAGATCCTTGCTGATATCAGCCAATTTTCTTAATTAATATGGTCTTACATATCAATTTGCATTATATATTGTATGAATTGCACAGAAACTAGAGATCAACTGATTAAAGCTTTATGAGCGATTTTGTCTCAGAAATACTAATTTCTGCTTTGCCTGGTCTTATAGTTCAGAACATACCTGCAGAAAAAGTATTGCACAAAGATCATTTGAAGCTATTGGCAGGTGAATGCATAAATACTCAAGTTTTAGGCCAGTGCTTTGATGCTTTCTTAAGTGAAAGCGACTTTTATAGTAATAACACTTCTATCAATAGTGGTCATGAGTTTAGTGAGCTTTTATCCGGCTTGCTAATGAATCGCGCAGATAGCTTAAGCCGCTTCTATGATGGAAATACTGTCAGCGATATTTCAATTTCTGGTATCCTTAATAATCATCAGTTTTTTCAGAGTTATTCCAGGCTTATTAGTAGCCACAGACTCGATCTTGAGCGAAGTATAAGGTGTGGCGCATCAGTTGAATGTCCTGTCGTCATTTTTACTGCGAAAAAGGTATTTTTCAATCAACTTCGCCTAAGCAAAGTTTTGCGAGACATCGGCTACAAAACTATAGCCATTGTTTTTGATACCCAGATGACTCAGCATCAGGCGGGTTTTTTTGATGAAGTTATTTACACGGACTTGCTTAGTTTTTTATTATGCATCAACAAAGTTGATATTAATTTATTGTTGCATACGCAAGGATGGCTATTTCGCTATCACATACCGGTTCTTATTGACGCGTACAAGTCTCCGAGCTGCAAACAGATCATCGAAATGATGGATTGTCAGTCTTTCTATTTACCCGAATCGGTCATTCAGAGTATCCCTGAATCGATGAAAAAAGCCTGGGGAGTGAATGCCATCGAAAATCACCAATTACAACTGGCTTGTGAAGACTATATCATCCATCATTCAGACGGTGTCATTTTTAACGGGGACGACACTTATCGTGAACCATTGGTTAAAAGCGATTCCGAAAATCTACGTAACAAACATTTATCTTTTTCTGCGTTGCCGTTAAAAGACTTCTTTTATGTTTCTAATCAGGTCAATAAGTACAAGAAATTGGTTTTTGTTGGCGGCATCCCCCCTCTGCTACCTTCTCGTCCTTATGAGTTATTTGGCGATTCGCAGCTAATTGGTTTGGTAAAAAGGATGATAGAAAACGGTTGTCATCTGGATATCTATAATAATCCATTACTTGCTGCGGAGGATGATTATAAAGCCTTGTATCCTGATTTCGTCGAACTGGCGGCCAGTCATGATAATTTCAATTTTTTCCTTGGTGATATGCCTCAGTATATCACTGAAAAAATTTCTAAATATGATATTGGTCTGATGGTTTATGATTTTTGTGGAACTTATGCTGGCGAATTACACTTCAAGCATTTAATTCCCACCAAACTGTTTAGTTACCTTGAGGCAGGATTACCGGTTTTGGTGAGTGATCGATTTACGGCTGTTTGTGATATCGTTAGAGAATATAGAATTGGTGTTGTCATCAGTCAGCGCGAGATAGATGCTATTCCTGAAATTATTGATATGATAGATATTGTAGAATTGAAGCGTAATGTATTGATTGCTAGGGAGGAGTTGCAAATGCACAATAATATACACAGGCTTACTGGTTTTTACGAACAGGTTATGGCTTAATTTTTTTAATAAAAAATAGTGTTTATAGGTCGGCTCAATTCAAATTAATTCTCTCGAATTTGTTTGCTTATGCTGCCTTAATATAGCTGTTATGCGAAAAGCATGAAGGGAGTTTATGCGCCTTCTATTTTCTCTAAGCTGGTCATTTTTTAATATTGTTTTTGATTTAATAAGGGTTGACGTATTGCCGGTTTTGAAGCTCTGTATTCATCAATCACATTGTGTCCCTGTGAATATAGGTTACTAATGGCATTGTCTAGATTGCAACAAATGCCAATTTGTTTCGCAAAGGAATTTTATGTCACACCCGTAACGCAAAAGTTTGAGTGTTGTACTGTTACCCTTTACGAATGATTTGTGGCACAGGATGGTTAAGACATGATTAGGAAAGTTTTTACTGGAGATGGTCAGTTTAATACTCAGACTCTCGTGATCATTCCCGCGCGTAGTGGTTCTAAAGGTATTATCGACAAAAATATCAAACATCTTGGCCACAAACCCCTATTGCAATGGACCGTAGACGCGATCAGTGACTCCACAGCCGAGGATTTGTTGACGATCCTTTCCACCGATAGCCTAAAATATGGCGAATTAGGCCGTAAACTGGGTGTGGATGTGCCTTTTTTGCGGCCTGATTCGTGTGCTGGTGATACCGCTTCAGCTCTGGCGGTGATCGAACATGCCTTGGTCTGGTTTCAACAAAGTTACGGTTATTTGCCAGAATGGACCATGTGGTTACAACCAACATCCCCTTTTCGAACCCCTGCTATTATTTACCAAGCTTGGACCATGCTGGCGTCGGGAAAAGCCGATGCGGTGGTTGGTTGCAAAGAAATCCATAGAGACTTGAGCACGCTGTTTCGTTGCGATGACGGCTTTTTATCGCCCTTGAACAAAACCAAGCCGACTCAGACCGCTCGCCAGCAGATTCAGCCGCTGTTGACGCCCAATGGCGCGATGTATTGCTGTAAGACGGCATATCTGTTGGAACATAAATCGTTTTATCCCGAAAGAACAATGCCGCTGATCATGAATGCAATCCAAAGTCTGGATATAGACACCGAAGAAGACTGGGCTATTGCCGAGGCTTTTATTAAACAAGGACTGGTATGAACAAGGTTTTAGTCACTGGCGCCGACGGTTTTATCGGCTCGCATCTTACGGAAATGTTGGTGGCGCGAGGTTTTCAGGTGCGGGCCCTGGCGCAATATAACTCCTTCAACAACTGGGGTTGGCTCGAAGATGTGGTCTGTAAAGACCAAATTGAGGTAATTTGTGGTGATGTGCGCGACCCGCAATTTTGCCGCCTTGCCTGCCGTGATGTTGATACGGTGTTCCATCTGGCGGCATTAATTGCCATCCCGTATTCCTACCAGGCCCCGGACAGTTATGTCGATACCAATATCCGCGGCACGCTGAATATATGCCAGGCGGCGCGCGATAATGGCGTCGGGCGAGTGATTCATACCTCCACCAGCGAAGTTTATGGCACCGCGCAATATGTGCCGATAGACGAGAAGCATCCGTTACAGCCCCAGTCGCCTTATAGCGCCTCGAAAATCGCCGCCGATGCAATGGCGATGAGTTTTTTCAACGCCTTCAATCTGCCAGTTACCATCGCTCGGCCGTTCAATACCTATGGCCCCAGACAATCGGCGCGGGCGGTGATTCCGACCATCATCACGCAGATTGCCAACGGTAAAAAACAGATCCAGCTCGGCGATGTGTCGCCGACTCGCGATTTCAATTATGTGGAAGATACCTGCCGCGGCTTCATGGCCTTGGCCGAATCGGATAAGGCCATAGGTGGGACGGTCAACATCGGTTCCAATTTTGAAATCTCGGTCGGCGATACCTTGAATCTGATAAAAAGAATCATGGCCAGCGATGTCGAGTTTTTGGTCGATGAGCAAAGGCTGCGGCCGGAAAAGTCGGAAGTGAACCGCTTGTGGTGCGACAACAGCAAGATCAAGCAACTGACGGATTTTGCGCCGCAAGTGAGTTTGGAAGAAGGTTTGCGCCGCACAGTGGCTTGGTTCGGCAACGCAGACAATCTGAAAAGATACAAAGCGGATATTTACAATGTTTGACAGTTTTATCCGCCTGGTCCGCGATATTTATCAAACTAATGATTTTATTCCGCTACACGAACCGCGCTTTGCCGGTAATGAAAAACAGTATTTGCTGGATGTGATCGACAGTACTTTTGTGTCTAGTGTAGGTCCTTATGTCAGCCAATTTGAAACCAAAATAGCCGAATACACTGGAGCGAAGCATGCGATTGCCACTGTCAACGGCACTTCCGCGTTACATGTGGCGCTGTTGTTGGCAGGTGTTAAGCCGGGCGAAGAAGTGCTTACTCAAGCCGTGACTTTTGTTGCCACCTGCAACGCGATTCATTACTGCGGTGCCGAGCCGGTGTTTCTGGATGTTGACACGGCGACGCTGGGATTATCGGCGCAGGCGCTGGCGGGTTTTCTCGCCGAATTTGCCGAATTGCGTGAGGACGGCGTCTGGAACAAACTTAGCGGCAAGCGCATAGCCGCTTGTCTGCCTATGCATACCTTTGGTCATCCGTGCGACATGGCTGGGTTGTTGCGAGTCTGCGAGGGGTATGGGATTCCTGTCGTCGAAGATGCTGCCGAAGCGTTGGGCAGCTTTATCGTAGGGGCGAATTCATTCGACCAATCTTCAGAGATCAAGCAGGCGAAGCACTGCGGTATTTTCGGCAAGTTAGGTGTGCTGAGTTTCAACGGTAACAAAATCATCACCACCGGCGGCGGCGGTATGATACTGACTGATGATGACGAGCTGGCTCGGCAAGCCAAACATCTGACTACCACCGCCAAACTGCCGCATGCTTGGAAATTCACGCACGATCAAATCGGCTACAACTACCGGATGCCCAACCTGAATGCAGCGCTGGGGTTGGCCCAACTCGAGCAGATGCCCTTGTTTATCCAGCGTAAGCGCGAACTAGCCGAACGTTACATTACCTGGAGCAGACAAGCCGGCGTCGAGTTTGTCCAAGAACCAAGCGGCGCGCAGTCGAATTACTGGTTAAATGCACTATTACTAAACGACGCTGGCGAGCGAGAGCAGTTTTTGACAGATAGCAACGCCCAGGGGGTGATGACCCGGCCGTTGTGGGATTTGATGTCTGACTTACCAATGTACAGCCAATGCCAGCATGACGGTTTACCGGAATCCCAGCGCTTGGCGCAGAGACTGGTGAATATTCCCAGCAGCGTGGTGTTATGACGGCGCGTAAAATTTGCGTGGTGACTGGCTCGCGCGCCGAGTATGGCCTGTTGTATTGGTTGCTGAAAGAGCTTCAGGCCGACACCGAGCTGGAGTTGCAATTAGTGGTTACCGGCATGCATTTGTCGCCGGAGTTTGGTTTGACCTGGCAACAAATTGCCGCCGACGGGTTTACGATTTCTCGCAAGGTGGAAATGTTGCTGTCGTCGGATACTCCGGCCGGGATCAGCAAAGCCATGGGTTTGGGACTGATTGGCTTCGCCGATGCGCTGGCCGAGTTAGAGCCCGACTTGCTGGTGGTGCTGGGTGATAGGTTTGAGATTTTTGCTGCGGTTCAAGCGGCGATGAATCAACGCATACCCATTGCTCATATCCACGGCGGTGAACTTACTGAGGGGGCAGTGGACGATGCGATTCGCCACGCCATCACCAAAATGTCTCATCTACATTTCACTTCAACCGAGGTTTATCGGCAGCGGGTGGTTCAACTCGGCGAGCAGCCTGATCGGGTATTCAATGTTGGCGCGCCGGGACTGGATAATGTTTATCGCTTACCGTTGCTTGGGAAAGAAGCGTTGGAACAGGTGCTTGGCTTTAAGTTTGGCAAGCGCAATCTATTGGTTACCTTTCATCCGGTTACCTTGGAATCAAAAACCGCGACTCAGCAGTTTGAGCAGTTGTTACTGGCATTGGATACTTTTGTCGACGTTCATATCATCTTTACCCATGCCAACGCCGATGCGGATGGCCGAGCCATTTCCGGGATGATAAATGAATACCGTCAACGTCATGCGCATCGCGTCGCTAGCTTTGTGTCCATGGGTTCGCTGCGCTACCTCTCAACATTGAGTTTAGTCGATGCGGTTTTGGGTAATTCGTCCAGCGGCATTTTAGAAGCGCCGGCTTTTAATATCGCGACGGTGAATATCGGTGATCGTCAGCGCGGACGACTCTGTGCCACTAGCGTGTTGCACTGCGCACCGCAGGTAGATGAGATCCGCGCCGCCCTGCTAAAAGTATTTTCCGGCGAATTTGCGAATACCCTGAAGTGTGTCGAAAACCCCTACGGTCAGGGCGGCGCTTCGGCGCAGATTAAAGAGCTTCTGAAACACACGCCTGTGGATGGGCTGCTGAAGAAGCGTTTTTACGATTTGAAGGTGGTTGTATGAGTGTTTTCATCATTGCTGAGGCAGGTGTCAATCATAACGGCAGTTTGCAAACCGCCATGCAACTGGTCGATGCGGCGGTAGCTGCCGGTGCCGATGCGGTGAAGTTCCAGACCTTTAAAGCCGAGAAATTAGTGACTTGGGCTGCGAGCAAAGCCGAGTATCAGAAACAAACCACTGGTGCAGCCGAGAGCCAATTGGACATGTTGCGCAAGCTGGAGCTGAAATACGAGTTTCATTTTCAGTTGCGTGACTATTGCCAACGCCAAGGTATTGAGTTTCTTTCGACCGCGTTTGATTTCGATAGTTTAGCGTTTTTGGTGGACGAACTCGGTCTATCCAGATTGAAAATTCCGTCGGGTGAGATTACCAACGGGCCGTTTTTGCTGGCCCATGCCCAGAGCGGCAGGGATATTATTGTCTCTACCGGCATGTCCACTTTGGGTGAAGTGGAAGCGGCGCTGGGGGTATTGGCGTTTGGTTTTTTGGGTTGGGAACAACCGTCTCGGGAGGCTTTTCAACAGGCCTATAGTGCGGAGGCCGGTCAAGCCGTTTTAAAAGAAAAAGTCACTTTGCTGCATTGCACCAGCGAATACCCAACGCCTATGGTTGATGTGAATTTGCGGGCGATGGATGTATTGCAACAGGCCTTTGGCTTGCCGGTTGGTTACTCCGATCACACTGAGGGGCTGGTGGTGCCGATTGCCGCTGTCGCGCGCGGTGCGGTATTGATCGAAAAGCATTTCACGCTGGATCGTCGTCAAAAAGGCCCTGATCATCAGGTGTCGTTGGAGCCGGACGAATTGAAACAAATGGTGCTGGATATTCGCGCGGTCGAGCAAGCGTTAGGTCGGCCTAGCAAAATGCCGCAAGCCGTGGAGTTACAAAATCGCATTGTCGCTCGCAAAAGTTTGGTTGCAGCTGCTTCTATAACAGCCGGCGAAAAATTCAGTGCCGAAAATTTGACAAGCAAGCGGCCTGGAACCGGGGTGAGTCCGATGGAATATTGGCGATTGCTCGGCCACACCAGCCACCAGGATTATCAGACGGATGATTTGATCGAATGAGCAAGCCGGTTATTTTGCTGGGTAGCGGCGGTCACGCGCGGGTTTTGTTGGATATGCTGCGGCGCCTGGATGTTGAGGTACTGGGCCTCGCAGATCCCAACCGCTTGGCGGGCAGCGAGTATTTGGGCGTGAACATCCTAGGTGACGATTCGGCGATATGGGCTTATCCGGCGGATAGTGTTGAGTTAGTCAATGGTATAGGATCTTTGCCTAGGGACGCCGGTCTGCGCGCGGCTTTATTCGAGAAATGCCGTGCGCAGGGTTATCGTTTTCGCACGCTTATCGATCCACGCGCTTTTACGGCGACCGATGTAGTGTTGGCAGAAGGGGTGCAGCTGATGGCAGGCGTCATTATTCAGTCAGGCACGGAAATTGCTGAAAACTGTATTATTAACAGCGGGGCGATAGTGGAACACGATTGCCGGATTGGTTGTGATGTGCACATAGCACCAGGTGCGGTGTTGAGCGGTGGGGTGGAATTGGGCGATAAGGTGCATATTGGCACCGGTGCGACCATTATTCAAGGCATACGTATCGGTTCCGGTAGTGTAATTGGCGCAGGCAGTGTGGTGACTCGAGATGTAGGATGCAGCAGGATCGTCTATCCGGCCCGTTCGCTTGTACAGGATTTGCAACAGGATTAACAGATGAGACAGCATTGGCAACAGGTATTGATTCGACCGGAAGCGACGTTGCGGGCAACTATCGAGGTGATTGATCGCGCGGCGTTACAAATCGCCTTGGTGGTGGACGAACAAGAGCGGTTGCTGGGAGCTGTCACGGATGGTGATATCCGCCGAGCCTTGATTCGGGGATTATCCCTTGAGCATCCTGTTGGCGAGGTGATGAATAAGCGCCCGAAAGTTGCCGCCTTGCAGGATAGCAAAACCCAGTTGATTGCGATGATGGAAGGCCATCATCTCTATCAATTGCCTGTGGTGGACGATCAGGGGCGGGTGGTGCGACTGGAATCGTTGCAAGCACTCTACAAGCAGCCGACGTTTCCTAATCCGGTGTTTTTAATGGCTGGAGGATTCGGTACCCGCTTACGGCCTTATACAGACGATTGCCCGAAGCCGTTGTTGGAAATCGGCGGTAAGCCGATTCTGGAAACCATTATCGAAAATTTCGTCAAGTCGGGTTTTCGGCAGTTTTACATCGCTGTGCATTATCGGGCGCAGCAGATAAAAGACTATTTCGGTGATGGTGGGCGTTGGGGAATCAAAATCGATTATATCGACGAGACGGAGCCAATGGGTACGGCCGGTGCTATTGGCTTGATGCCGGACAATCTGCCCGACGTGCCGCTGATCGTGATGAACGGCGATATTCTGACCCAGGTCGATTTTTCCAGATTGCTGGCCTACCACAACGAACAACAAGCCATAGCGACGCTATGCGTGCGGCAGTACGAGTACCAAATTCCTTACGGCGTGGTTACTTTGGAACAGCAACGTGTCATCGGTATCGAGGAAAAGCCGTTGCAAAGTTGTTTGGCCAACGCGGGAATTTATGTGCTGGATCACAGTTTGATCAACAGTATCGCGGCCGAGAAAAAGTTAGATATGCCGACTTTATTGAACCAGCAAGTGGCTCGAGGCGAGACAGTATCTATGTTTCCGGTCAATGACTACTGGCTGGACATTGGCCGCGAAGCCGATTTTTTAAGAGCACAGGGTGAGTTCGCCCAATATTTCTGAATTAGAGGGTTAAAGTTCTCCAAACCCGGGCCGATACATCATTCGAGTTTGAAACAAATCTTTTTAATTCAACACAACACAAAATTTTCGAAGCGCTGAACGTTCTCGAAATTTGGAGGGTAGCATCATGGCAATGGTAATCAGTACAAACGTCAATTCGTTGAACAGTCAACGTTTTTTAAATAAAACCAACGATTCGCTAGCGACCTCAATGGAACGCTTGTCATCTGGTTTGAGAATTAACTCTGCAAGGGACGACGCGGCCGGTCTGGCGATCAGCGATAAAATGACGTCGCAAATCCGTGGTATGACCGTGGCGGTCAGAAACGCCAACGACGGTATTTCGATGGCGCAAACAGCTGAATCTGGTATGGGCGCCGTTACCGAAACTCTGCAACGGATGCGTGACCTTGCTGTTCAAGCAGCCAACAGGGCCGCAGTAAGTGGTTCAGACAGGGATAAGTTGCAGACTGAATTTAAGCAGCTTGGTCTGGAGATTAAAAGGATTATTCAGAACACCGAATTCAACGGTAAGAAAATTCTGAATGGTTCCTTGGCAGGTGCCAACTTCCAAGTGGGTGCTAATACTACGACCGACAACCAAGTCTCTGTTACTGTTTCTAACTTGGAAAAAGTTAATAGCCTTAGTGCCTTGTTTGGGGCCGCTGGTTACTCAATTGGATCGGGTGCAGCTTCTGCTAAAGTCAGGTCAGCAATATCAGCTATTGATAGTGCGATTAAAAAGATCGATACTTTCAGATCAACCTTGGGTGCGATTCAAAATCGGTTTATGACTACTGTTGCTAACTTGCAGTCTTCCATAGAAAATCAAAGTGCTGCTAGATCCCGAATCCTGGATACCGATTTTGCAACTGAAACATCCAATTTGAGTAAAACGCAAATTTTGCAACAAGCTGGTACAGCGATGTTGGCGCAGGCTAATCAGTCCGGTCAGTCCGTGTTGAGTTTGCTAAGGTAGTTTTGATAGGGAGGTTGCGGACCGTAACCTCCCATTTAATACGAAAAGCATAAGGTGAATGTCATGAACAGTGAGATTTCAAATGTGTTAAAGCTATCTCCCGTGACTGTTGCTAAAGCCGATAAGCAAACGGATGAAAAATCATTTGCGGGTGCCAAGGCCGACGCTGAAAAGCGCAGCCTTGGTGTTTCCGCTTTGCAAAGTGATTCGACTGTGTCCTCTTCAATTTCGAACCAAGAGCAGGACAAACAGAATGAAGCCAAGCCTTCTTTCGATTCGGTGAAAAAAGCTGCGGATAGAGGAAATTCGCTGCTTCAATCAGTTAACCGCAATCTCCAATTCAAAGTAGACGATTCAACCAAGGAATTAGTGGTGAAAGTTGTCGATAGTGAAACTGGCGATGTTGTGCGGCAAATTCCCTCCGAAGAAATGCTGGCGTTTATCAGAAGAATGCAGGAGTTGGATGGCCAACAAGGCTCTATGATTCAGGATCGTGCTTAGTAAGTCAGTCGGATGAGGAGAGTGCCATGAGCATAGTATCGTCAACGGGTATTGGTAGCGGTATCGATATTAACTCCCTAGTAACGCAATTAGTGGCGGCTGACGGGCAGCCGGCACTAAATGCTATTCAACGACAAGAAGACTCGGTAAATACTAGGCTGAGCGGGATTGGCAGCTTGAAAAGCGCGTTGTCTGATTTTCAGACTGCGGTAAACAAACTCAAAGATGGAAATCTGTTCAAAACGCATAAAGCCGCGTCTGCCGACGAGTCAATCTTAAAAGTTGCCGCTGGCGCGGGATCCGTGGCCGGCTCTTATGCCCTGGAAGTTACCCAGTTGGCAAAGGCGCAAAAATCCATTTCGGCGGAGTTTGCCAGCTCGGCTGCCACCGTTGGCACGGGATCTTTGACTATTGCTACCACAGCGGGTGTCTCGTTCAACGTGACGGTTGGTTCCGGTAATAACACGTTGACAGGCATAAGAGATGCCATCAACAACGCTTCCGGTAATACCTCCGTTACCGCGAGTATCGTTAACGTCGACAACTCTACCGGCACAGGTACAATTTCCAAGTTGGTCCTCACAGCCAAGAACTCCGGACTTGCAAACGCATTTACCGTGACGGGTAGCGACGACGATGGAAACAACACCGATACCACCGGATTGTCACAGGTTTTCTCCTCCAATTTGAGCGCTCAGGCGACCGCAGCAGACGCTATTATTAAAGTCGATGGTCAGACCGCAACGCGCAGCACCAATTCGATAACCGACGTAGTACAAGGTCTGACTTTAGACTTGAAATCCGCTCAAGTGGGTACCAAGGTGAATGTTGATGTCAGTTTGGATAATGAAGCTATCAATAAAACTCTGACAAGTTTCGTAACCGCATACAACAAGCTACACACGACTGCCAAAGATTTGGGTAAATACGGTGGCGGTTCCAGCGGTAGCAGTTCCGGAAACGGCGCGCTAATCGGCGACGCCACGTTGCGTTATGTGAACTCACAGATCAGACAAGATTCGACAAATCCGGTTTCGTCCGCGACCGGGAATTACAATTCATTAGCCATGATAGGCGTGAAGATAGATAAAGATGGTGTAATGTCATTGGATAGCACGCAGCTTAACACTGCATTGAGCGCCAGTTTACAGTCGGTCAGCGATGTGTTTTCGTCGTCTGACGGTGTGGCGACTCGGCTTTACTCAAAATTGGATAATTTGTTGCAATCGGGTGGACCTTTGGATAGTCAGCAAACATCGCTGAAAAAACAGCTGTCTACCTTGGGAGATCGCAGAGCCGATGTGCAGATTAGATTAGATAATCTACAAAAGACATTGCAAAAACAATTTACAGCGATGGACGTTACAGTCGGCAAATTTAAATCAACCGGTTCTTTTTTAAGTAACTGGATTAACAATTTGTAATATAGAGGTTTTTTCCCATGTACGTTGATGCTCATAGAAAAGGCGCTAGACAATATGCTGAGGTTCATACCTCCAGCAATTTTGGCGAGGAATCTCCCCATCGATTGATACAAATGTTGATGGAAGGATTTTTGGCTCGAATCAATTCAGCTAAAGGAGCCATTACTCATGGCGATATGGAAGCCAAAAGTATCTATATATCCAAGGCAATCGGCATAGTCGGTGGCCTAAATGAGGTGCTTGACTTAGAGCAGGGTGGTGAAATTGCTGCCAATCTTCGCCAATTGTACGATTACATCAATTTTAGGTTGCTACAGGCGAGTAGCGAGAACAGCGAAGACATATTGAATGAGGTAACTGTGTTGATGAAAGAGGTTAAAGAAGCTTGGGATGCGATTGCCTAATGTCTGTCGATGTCCCGGACCCTGATTTCTTGGAGTGGCAACAGCAGTTGCAAGGTTTTGCCGATAATATTCAAGATTGCATAGTAAAGGCGGAATGGGAGCGTCTGGCTGATATTTTGGACGTCAGGCAAGCTTATTTAGAACAGTTTTTTGTGACCACTGCGGCCTTTTCCGAGCCTAAAAAACTTCTTTTAAAGCAATTAGCTCAGTCCATGCTTGAGCAAGATGCTGTTTTTATTTCTTATATCGAAGAGCAAAAAATGCGCTCGGCTACCCAGCAATCGGTATTGGACCGTGGCCGTAAGGCAATGCTGGCTTATAGCAGTTATTAAGTCGGCTAGCTCAGACCTATCCTCGTATTTTTCCAGATCATCCCGAAAACACGCTGTTCAGCGTATCGATATACCCCTTAATTTCATTGATCGTTGTCCTAGCGGCAACGAAATGCCGCTTCCATTTCTCTTCCACTTTTGTGGCCGGCAATTGTTTGTCGGATTCTAGCTCACAATTTTCCTCGATATTTTTGTAACCCTTTCATCCATTAAAATATCGATTTTCAAATTACGCGAAAATTTTCCATGTTATTGATTTTAATTTTGTTTTTAGGCTTTGTTGTGAGGTATTTGGCATGTGGTTTTTCTAGGCAATGGTTTTCGGAGGGGGGAGTCAAAAAAATGTCGTTCTAATTGCCTAAAGGCTGGTTAAGCGGCAAAACGGGCTTTAATCAGGTGTGTTTCAGTTGTGTTTGATGATATTGAGAGAGCTCTTGTTTTGTTAATTGTTGAATTTAAAAGGGATTTTTATATATTGGCATGAAAAGTGATTGATGTTTAGTGGCGGCAATAATGCCTATTCCATTTAGTATCAACCGGGAGAACGATCATGCCATCATCAATGGTCATCAATACAAATATCGCGTCATTGAATAGTCAGAAGTTTCTGACGCGGACTAACGATAGTCTGCAAATGTCTATGGAGCGCTTATCATCAGGTCTTAGAGTCAATAGTGCTAAAGACGATGCCGCCGGTTTGGCGATTGCCGACCGGATGACATCGCAAATTCGCGGTATGACTGTTGCCATGCGCAATGCCAACGATGGTATCTCCATGGCCCAAACTGCGGAAGCTGGGATGGGTACAATCACTGAGACTTTGCAGCGGATGCGGGACTTGGCGGTCCAGGCGGCCAATAGAGCGGCTGTCAGTGGCGAAGACAGGCAAAAGCTTCATACCGAATTTAAGCAATTGGGTGCAGAAGTTAAAAGGATTATTCAAAATACCGAATTCAACGGCAAAAAAATTCTAAACGGTTCTTTAAAGAATGCGAACTTTCAGATTGGAGCTAACACGGCGGCAGACAATCAGATATCTGTTACGGTATCCGATTTGATAGCTGTGACAAGTTTGAGCGCGCTTTTTGGTAACAAGCATTCAATTGGATCAGCTGCTACCTCTGGAAATGTGCGCTCAGCAATCAATGCTATTGATACTGCAATCAGAAGAATCGATACATTTCGTTCGAATTTAGGTGCAATTCAGAATCGGTTTTCCACCACTATATCGAATCTACAGTCTTCCATTGAAAATCAAAGTTCAGCTCGTTCGCGGATTATGGATGCCGATTTCGCTGCCGAAACAGCAAATTTAAGCCGCAGCCAGATTCTGCAACAGGCGGGTACGGCGATGTTGGCTCAGGCGAATCAAGTAACCCAAGGCGTATTGCAATTATTGAAATAGAAGTAACCGCAGTATTTAGCCTGAATAGTCGGTGCATTTGAATATAGGAATGCTAAGCTGATGCGTAGCTAGTGAGATTCCGTAAACTTTAATCAAGAAGTAGCAAATGGTTGATGAACTTGATCAGGTGAGACAATATGACTTAGGGCCAATATGCGTAAATAACTTTGGCGAAAAATATTTTTT
>FSSH01000191.1_pt1 | contig 49009 bp, 49 predicted proteins | sample 1166101 | NCBI WGS metagenome assembly FSSH01 (sample SAMEA32972668, study PRJEB13176) | freshwater metagenome | biome: Drinking water system; feature: Biomass in drinking water that filtered by 0.45 um membrane; material: drinking water | place: USA | collected 2012-12-20 | depth 0 m
CCTCTGCCTTCGGAGCAATTTAGCCCACGCATCCGAAAAATGCGATAGGGCACGCTACATTACGATAAGCATCTGAAACCACTAGATGTTTTTCAATTTTATGCCGAAACCCATATCCGCAATTTCGCTGCGATTTCCTCTTGCCTGCTTCCGTGGTGCTTCCGCGGAAGCAGCCCGATAGCGAAGGATTGGGTGATGGTGAAGCTCACAAAACGGACCGTGGATGCCGCGAAGGCCGAAGCGAAAGACTATTTCCTTTGGGACGATGAACTGCCCGGTTTCGGACTCCGCGTCTTCGCGTCTGGCAAGCGCAGCTATCTCGTCCAATACCGCGCCGGACGTCGGTCTAGGCGCTACACTATCGGCCTACATGGCATCTGGACGCCCGAAACCGCGCGTCAGGAAGCCAAAGTTCAGCTCGGCCGTATCGCGGCTGGCGACAACCCCGCCGAGGAACGCCAGCTCGACCACAAAGCCATCACAATCAAAGAACTTTGCGCTCTCTATGTCGCCGACCTGGATGCGGGGCTCATCCTGGGCAAGGGCGGGCGCCCAAAAAAATCGACCACGATCGTCACGGATACCGGTCGCATCGAGCGCCATATCATTCCTCTAGTCGGTTCTTGGCGCGTCAAGGATCTGACCAAGGCCGACGTAAACAAGCTCATGAAGGACATCATTGCGGGCAAGACGCGGGTGTCGGTCAAAACGAAAAAGTTGCGCGGCAGGGCTATCGTTCGGGGTGGACCTGGTACGGCAACGCGCACCATCGGCCTGCTCGGCGGCATCCTTACCTATGCAATCGACGCAGGAATCATCGACAGCAATCCCACACACGGATTGAAGAAGCCAAAGTATGCCGTCCGGACCCGCCGCCTTACAGAGGCGGAATACCGCACGCTCGGCAACATGCTGCGGGAAGCGGCGAAGACCGAGAAATACGCGATGACGGTCGAGATCATTCGCCTGATCGCTCTCACCGGTTGCCGCCGCAGCGAGATCATCGGCTTGAAGTGGGGAGAGGTTGACCTCAGTTCCAGTTGTCTTCGTCTCATCGATAGCAAGGAAGGCGATTCTGTCCGTCCAATAGGCTTGCCCGTGGTGGAGTTTCTGGACGAACGCCGAAAAGAGGAAGGCGAAGGCTACGTGTTTCCAGGCGAGCGGAATGGCGCGGCGTTCGGAAGCTTTCCGAACCATTGGGAACAGATTTTCAGAAAGTCGCCACTTGCCGATGTGACGCCACACGTCCTGCGGCACAGCTTTGCCAGCATTTCGAACGATCTTGGATTTACCGAAATCACTATTGCCGCGCTCATCGGCCATTCTAAGGGCACGATGACGAGCAGTTATATTCATACGCTCGACACGGCGCTCATCATGGCCGCAGACACCATCGCCGGTTACATCCAAGGACTACTCGACGGTGTAGAATTCAAGCAGACTGCTTACGCCTTGGACCTCAATTCCAGGCAAGCGGCGTTGAAGCAGTTCCTCGCGCGGGCGGTCGACGGAAATAACGATGAGCGCATTTCAGCATGAAATTTATCGATTATCGGGATGAGTAGCAAATAACCTCAGGATTCTGGGTAAATTCCGAAGTTATTTGCTCCACATCGTCAACTTCAGCTTCCGGTAAGCCAGCGTACTAAGCGACCCAAAATGCCTTCTGGTGCTTTGGTGGGGCGCTCTTCTTCAAGGGATGTGGCAGTTGGTGCATCTGGCTTGGTCACGCCATAGAAGCGCGCTTTGGCCGCACGATCCCGGTGGCGTTCGTCTTCGATTTGCTTGTCAGTCCATGGCCCGGCCTCAATCACCCGCCCTTGCTTGATCACATAGTGGGAGCGGCAAGCGAGCGTCCAATTTCCGATGGACGGATTGAGCGACACAGTTTCGCCGTCAAACGTCATATTCCAATCGGTCGGCGTGAAGGGTGTCACCACCTCCTCGCCGCACCCGCAACAGCATCCGTGGGCGGCCGTGCCATATTCCATCGAAATATAGAGCACGCCGGGTTCAAGCTTATCTGGAATGTGTTGCACGAACCGATGTGCGAGATGGCTATGCCGCATCATGGGAGGTCACCATTGAGCAGCATATTGCCGTCAGTCGTATAGGTGCAGTGATGCTCCCGTTCCAGGTCGCGGTAGAATCCGCGCAGCTTCTTCCACTTGATCACAGCCAACACGGCATTGAGTGCATTCAAGTCGGCAACCTGAATGTTCGACGCATAAATATCCTTCTCGCCGCCGCCAGCGAAGGAAATGCGGCCCTGATGAACGTGATCACGCTTTTCCGGCGTGCTGGTGGTGACTCGTAGAATGCCACCCAACGAACCTTCATCCAGTTCCAGGCCCATGCCCACGTCCACAAAGGGCACGCCCAAGGCCTCCAGCTTTTCGACGACCAAGCGCTTCTCGTCACCTGCGTCCATGCTGAGGAAGGCAAAAGTGATCCCATCCAGTAAATGTAAATTATCGGCAGACAGCGCCTCAGCATAAGCGACAACGCCACGGCGCATCCGGGAATAGATGCCCTTCAGGTAATCGACCTTTTTTGGGGCTTCCCGGAGTTCCTCGATACCAGGCGCGCCAGGGGCTCTGAATGCGTTGTGTTGCAGGAATTCGTCGCCGTCGATTAGCCGAATCTCATGAGCCGGTGTCTTAGCGACAAAATCCAGAATGTAGGAACCTGTGCCGCCGAGGCCGATAATCGCTACGATCTCGTGCTCCAGCTTTTCTGTCAGAGCGCCGATGCCCGCGCGATCTGATGCTGTCTCCGTGTAGTTAAAGACACTTTCTTCCTCCGCCTCTGGCGTTCTGAAAGTCCGCGGCGACAACCCGGGCTTCAGAACCTCAGCCGGCCCAGACAAGATTGCCGCGTAGGTGGTCATCTTGTGAAAATAATCCGTGTACCCGCCTTCTGGCTTGCTCGAAAACGAGTGCTTCGCCTTCAGACCGTGCCCGAGGTTGAAGTCGCCAGTCTGGTGCGAAATCTGCTGGATGGGCGTCCCATCGGCACGGCAGGGAAAGTCACCGTCAAAATGCATCACATGGGTATCGGGCGTGCGGGTTTCATCTCCAGCCATTGTTAGGCTGGAGATGAGAGTCCCGGTTCGCACTTCCCGTTGAGCATTGACGTAAGGCACCTCGCGCATCACGAGGAACCCGCCCCGGATCTGCACGAAGTAGCCCTCGTCGCGAAGACGCTTGAGGTCGGCGTTACGACTGAACGGTGCGGGTGACATTGAACACGGTTCCCTTCTTTTTCACTTCAACACTGCCCCCGGCACCAAGTTCGCCGGCGTGCGGTGTCGAGGCGGCGTGGCGGTAGGTCATCGAAAAAACGACGTTGGTTTCGTGTGGACCGGGAAAGGCCAACTGAACGACCTGCTCAAACGTAACCTGCTTCTGGTCGACTTCGCGGGGTCGCGAATTGACGATGATCTCGAACGTCTTGGGAGGCCGGGGTGCGGTAATGAACCGTTCGACGCCAGGGGCAGTCAGGTCGATGAGATCGGCGGGTTCGATCAACCGATCTTCGCCTCCACGCACTTCCAGAAAGACCGCTTCATCATCACCGATATTCGCCAGCGTATAGAGAGTAGCACCACGGATCGCCGGCTTGCCCCACGCGAGCTGATGATCGTTCAGCGTCAGTTTGAAGTCGCGGTCGGTCTGGAAGGCGACGAACCGTTCGGCACCCCGCTCGCGCAGATCAAACGGCTCATCAAGCCGGACATCCTCGAAATCGCCGGACGGCAGGATGGCAAAAAGACTGTAGCCATCATGCGGATCGCGCCCGGCGGCAGTCAAAATCTGACGGCCCAGCGGCACGGGGTCGGCAACATCGAGGTCGCGGAAGTTGAGGTCGTCCTGTGCGAAGCGGATGCGATAGCCCCGCGCCGGGCGCAGCGCCCGGCCTTCGCGCAGGGCCTCGCCCAGATCGTCAAAATCGAGAGGTTCTTCGGTATTCATTGTCGTTATTCCTTAGAGGTTGGACCGGCGGCGCCGGCCGCTAAGGGATCAATCGGTGCGACAATGGCCGACCGGTAAGGTCAGCCGAAATTTTTTCTGAGAGTACCCGTCGGCGTTGGGCCGCATATGAAAAATGCCGGGCAACCCTGGCATGTCCGGGCCGAGGGGGCGGCCGGGAAATTACCAGCACGAATTCGCCCCAGAAATCCTGCGAGCTTCTCCTGCCGATTCTGAAGCTTCTTGGCCGTTAGATCGAGGGGGCGAATGGTCTGGTCGGATAGATGGACGAGTTCGACGCTGGCGCCGGGAAAAGCCCTTTGTGCCGCCAGGAGGAAGGCAGCAACGCCCACGTCATCCATTTCCGCGGTGCGAAAATGTCCTGTTTGAACCCGCCGAAGCGTGCGGCTGCCATCAGATCGCACCAGAACCTCATCTGGGCGCACGATAATTTCCTCGGCGCCAAACGCAATGCTGAGAGCCGCAGGCGTCTCTGGCGTGAGGCCTTCGCGCGCCGCGAGGAAATACTGGATCATTGAGGTGGCGAACCCCTTATACTCCGAGACATAGCCGTGATCCGCCAGTCCATGCGCAGCAAACGCGTTGGCGATCTGCCCTTCCAAGTCGCTTGCTCCGCCGATGATGCGCGCGTCAGCAATCACCGCCTGGAAGACGGTTCTGACCGCTTCGTGCATCTGCATGAAGGCCGTTGCCGTCCGACGCCCGCCGACCTGGAGGATGTGAGTGTAAAAGAATCGTCTCGGACAGCGTTCGTAGAGCGCAATCTGCGCCCCGGTAAATCGAAGGGCACCGTCGACGACGAGCGTGATGTCACCGGCCTCAGGTGCGGGCGGCAAGGTTCTGGTTGGGTTGATCTTCGTTCGCGTCAGCCCCGATCCTAACCGGTCGAGGAAACTCGACAGCGGCCGGTTATGGCCATTTGATTTCTGGGTTGGCGCGTACAGAAACAGGCGGTCGCGGGCGCGAGACAGCGCGACATAGAACAAACATTCCTGTTCCTCGGCATGACCTGCGCGGAACACATCAAGCGCACGGCCCTGAGCTCCTTCGACCATCCCATCTGGCGGCGGGCACGGCGGTGCTTGTGGCGTCCTGGGAATGGTGTCGCCATTGAGACCCGGCACATGCACGACGGGAAACTCAAGTCCCTTTGCCCCGTGAATGGTCATCAGCCGCACGGCATCGAGCCCCTGCGCGGCGGCAGGCAGTTGCCGCAGATCACGATCATCGCCTAACCGAACAAGTCGGCGCACCCGATCAAGGAGCCGAACAATGGGGAGCCCCTTACCGCCCGGCTGCACACGCAGGAAATTCATGAACTGCCAGATCGCGAGGCCACGGGTGCGCTCGGCGATGTCACTCGAACCACCGATGCGTGCTGCGATACGGGTTCGATCGAGCAACAACGTTGCCAACACCGTCCAGGGTGCGTCGCTCTGGTCGAAGCCACGCATTGCAGCCGCAACAGCCCTCAAAGCCGCGCTGCCAGTCTCAGACAGGCCGGTGATCGCACCTAATTCGCCCAGCCATGCCCCTGGAATAGAGTCCACCGCGCGCAGGTGATCAAATAGCGCTTCAACATCAGAGATCGGCATCTCGAACTCCGACATGCACGCCGCACGAACCAATCCCATTGCTCGCCGATCGGTGAGAATTGTCAGCAACGACAAAAGCTCTTTGATTTCTGGCCGCTCAAAAAGACTGCCCAGAAAAAGAACCGGAACGCCAAGGCGTTCCAAATCCTGCCCAAGCTCTGAGAGCTTTTCATTTCCAGTGCACAGCACAGCCTGGTCACGATAGTTGTGCCCGGCCTGGCGCATTTCCTCGATTGCATCGGCAAGCGCCACCGTCTGCTGTGGCGATTGGTCGACCGTGCGGAGTTGAGGAGATGCCCCGCACCGGCCACGCTCTGATTCGAGGCCGCTATCTTGGTCTCCAGCCTTCATGCGAATGGCGAAGGCTGAGAAGGCCTGCACCACTTCATCGACCGATCGATAATTACGCTTCAGGCGGCCACGCGCACCACCGGAAAAATCGGACGTTCCGAAGCGAGTCATGTTGAACGATGACGCACCCCGAAACCGATAAATCGACTGCTTGGCATCTCCGACCACCCAGAGATTGCGCCCATTGCTTCGCAGGGCCGTAATCAGGCGGACGCTGCTACGGTTCACGTCCTGATATTCATCGACCAGAACATGGTCATATTGCGCCTGAAGATGCGTGCGGATCTCGAGATTCCCTTCGAGCAAACGCACGGGCATCGAGACAAGGTCGCCAAAATCGACACAATGCGCCTGCCGCTTTAATTCCTCATAGGCCGCGTAGACGCGGGCAACCTCCGCCGCCCGCTCCGCCGCCACGCGTTCGTCTGGCGTTGCGGCGCTCACAAGCATCGCTTCCGCCAGTTCGGCATAGCGTGCTTCGTTGACTACCTCGTCCTTGGCGCGGGAGATTGCCGCCAGCATGTCGGCGATGATCTGCGTCGGATCATAAAGGTTGCGATAATGGTTGAGGCCAAGACGCGGGAATTCGGCTTCAAGAAGCTCGACCGCCTCGGTCCTATCCATCATCCGGGGATCTTTCGGCAGACCCAGTTCGATGTGAAACCGTCGGATGACATCGAGACCGAAAGCATGAAACGTGCCGATCCACATCGCTGCGGCGGCAGCTTTGTGCCTGCGGCCGATCCGTTCCGCCATCTCACCAGCGGCCTTGTTGGAGAAAGTGAGGAGCAATATCCGTCGCGGATCGACGCCTTCCGCCAGGAGCCCCTCGACACGGGCCGTCAGCGTCTGGGTCTTGCCGGTGCCGGGTCCTGCTTCAAGCAGAAATGCCTCGCCACGATGCGCGGCTGCGGTTGCCTGAAGCGGATTCAGGGGACGTTCGATGGTTTCAGCTTCGACCGCAGCCACTATTTCCGGCAGCAAGAGAGCATCGAAGAGTTGCTGGGCAACCAGATCGAACGGCGCCCCAAACCGCGCTGCAATCTCGGTCGCGGTCTGACCATCTTCAAGGTGAAGTTTGCGGACGAGTCCGCGCGGCAGAAGAAACTCGCGCGCGAACAGATCCATCTGGACCTCGCGCCTCTGCCGGCGTCCGTAGTCAACAACCCGATCAACGCCGACGGGCGAAGGTTCTGCCGCCCTTGCCAGATCGATGTCGCGCGCCGGCTCATCGGCAACGTCGTCACCAAGTTCGATGTGACCTATTTCATGGGCGACGAGAAATGCCTGCTCGAACACCGTCCCAATATTTTCGTGCAAGATGAGGCTGTCTGCGGCAACGACGGTTGCGCGGCCACCGTCGAGCATCACCGAGCCTGCCGCGGTCGGCTCGACATCCAACCCGCGCCGCTGAGCTTCGGTAACGGCAAACTCATAAGGTCGCCAAGGATCATGGCCCTTCGCAACGGCCTGCCGGTGAAGGTCGGCTGCAATCTGTCTCGCCAGCTCGACCGCGTCCATCCTAGTTGTCGTCCACCAGCAGGGCCGTCCGCTTTTCTTCAGACACTCCAGCGTCGATCAGCAGCCGCTCAAATGTTGCGGCAGTTTCCGCCGACGGCTTTCCGTCTGATTTGTAGCTGCGCGCAAGCACGGGCCCTGATGGCAGGGTGAGCGTGCTCACCAACAAATCAACCGTACAATTCAGAGCGGCTGCCATGCGCGTGAGGAAGCGCCTTGGGACAGAAGTTGCCACAATGCGACGCTCCCGAAAGGCTGTCACCACTTGCCGGGGCACATCCAATTGCACGGCGATCTCGCGAAGTTGGGAAACCGACAAATCTGCCAGAGGGTCTTTTGCAGATTTCGTTTCGATCGGCATATGCTGCTGCCATGCCGCGTCAATCATGGCCTGCTCTTGGAGAGACATCGGCCTCTCGGCTCCATCAGGAACGCGAGATAGCTCTCTCGACAAGTCCACTAACTCGTTCGAAAAATGCGGGTACTCACGCAGGTAGCGCTCAAGGATTTCGCGGCCATGGCTGGGTTCGACCGCAAAGGCGTCGAGCACATCTTCCCGCGATGGTTGATGAGCGTTGGGGTTCATGGCTCTTCTCCTGACATGGCCGCTCGTATTGCCGCAAAGGCCTTGTCCCTATGTGTCCGGATGGTTTTCTCCGATTTGCCGAGCGCCTTGGCGATAGTGACAGCATCAGCCTCCTTCGAGTCGATGGGGACGCCCTTTCGCAACATTTCGATGATCCTCATTTGTTCTGGTGGTAGAGCATCAATCGCCGCATCCAGACGAAACCGGTAATCCGCACCGTCGATTTCCAAATCCGAGGACCAATCGAAGCTGCCAGCCGCCCTCTCAACCTCTTCAGAAGGCTCACCTGTCTCTTCGTCGAAATCCAGCGAAGTTGAGCGGTTTTCATCGCGCCAGGCCTGCTCCTGGGCATCGCGTCGCAAGCTTGCCAGCGCGCCATCGAAGCGCACTTCAAAATAGTCCAGTTTTTCAGAATATTCGCCGCGGTCAGCCGACAAAAGCTCAATAAATCGCCCGAACACCCTGTCACGAATAACGCTGTTGGTCAGTGACGTTGTCGTGCCGTCCGCACTCTCGGCCCTCGGCAGAGATCGCAAAACCCGCTCGGCTAAAACCTTGTACAGCCGGTCGAACCCGGCAGCGGAATTGTCCGCGCGACTGGCCCGCACTAAATAGACCAGACATTCGCTTGGTACATAACCGAGATCATCCCGGCGGCGAATTTGAACGCGAGCCAAGAGATCATCCCCTGATAAGCCCTCCAGCTCGGCCAGTTTGGCTTCGACCTCCGGAATGCGCGTATAGAGTTCTTCCGTGCGGAGCCTCTTTTTTCTGAGTGGAGTTACCAATTGCCCCTCCATCCTTCCTGCCGCACCGCGCCAAGGTGCTGCCCAACTTCAACCAACATCATCGCGAATATTCCGACGTTCGATTGGCCTGCGCCGCTATGACTGCGCATCGCGCCATGAGCGCATTAAACGGTTCCGCGTCGTCGAAAAGCAGTCCGTCCTCGACCATGCGGGCATAGTCGTCTTCGAGGGCCTTCGCGACATCCCCCACCGGCACGAGTTGCAAGCCTCCGTTGACCGCCGCTGCGTAGTCGACCGGCGTGCGGTCGGCGGCCTTTTCCGCGAAGAACATCGACTTGTGCCGGGCGACAGCGTTGGCCAGTTCGCGATCGGCGAAAGCAACTTCTGCGAAGCCGGCTTCATCTAGCCTTGCAACATCGTGCCAGTGTCGCGCGAAGCGATCGCCGCGCAGCCGATCCTGTAGGCAAAAAACGTGGATGGCGGTCGCCTTCTCCCAAAAGGTTCGCTCCGCGTGCATGACGCGCGGTCGCGCGGTCGGAAATATCAGCCCGTCGATCAGGCTATCTGCATCGCAGGCGACTTCGCGCAGGCTCGCTGGCTCGCCTGTCGAGCGAGCGCCAAACTCCAGCATGACGCTGGGTGCGACATAGCCGGACCCGGCCGCAGTCGCCTCGTAGTCGATAAAGAGCTTCTCATCCTCGATGCGGATGGTCGCCGCCAGACCTTCGGCTGCCAGTGCGGTCGCGATGACCGGCTGCACCGTTTCCGCGACCCACGCAGGCAGCCGCCGACGCACCTCACTGGACCAGCGCTTTTCCTCGCTTCGGGTTTTGGGCAACCCCTCGCCATTGTCCCCGACCAGATCGGGCGCAATCGCCCGAATGTCGTAGGTCAGATCCACGTCCTCGGAAAACCGGCGAATGACCTGATAGGCTTTCGATAGCGACGTGCCGCCCTTGAAAACCAGATGTTCGCCGAGCGGCGCAGCGTAAAGGGTCGCCAGCGCCCATACCACCCACACATCTTTTTCAAGAAGATGGGTAGGACGACCCGAACGATCGGCGGCGACGCCCAGCGCGTCGCGCCGATCCTGGTCGGAAAGCTTGAGAAAGATGTCAGCCATAAGCTGCCTTTCCGACGCTTTGCGCGAGCCATGTCGGAAGTTGCGACGCGGCGGCGACCAGTTCGCCGAAAGCGCCAGGTGGCATCTTACGCTTTAGCGTCTTGAGTGCGGTTTCCGCCTTTTCCGGGCCGAGCCAGGCCAGCGCACGCACAGCTTCCCCAGCCGGGCGGTGGGCCAAGGCCAATTGCCAACGCGGGGCGTGCTTCAATTCTACGACCTGCTTGCCGAGGTGCATCTTTCGGCTGCGCCCGGAGGTCAGATAAACCGAACGGACGGGCACTTGCGTCGTCAAGCCAAGGGCGTTCGCGGCAGCGGCGCCGTTCGAGACGATGATCTCTCCCTTTTGGCTCGCAAGGGCCTCGACAGCCTGTTCGACCGAAGGCGTGCGCGTACCGAACCGGCTGGTGATGGGCCGCAAATAGACGCCACGGCCCGCGCGAATGAGCTGTCCGCGCTCGGCCAAACGCGACAATGCCTGATCTACCGCCGCCCGATTTCCGAGATGCAACAACCCTTTGGCAGACAACGGCACACCTTCGGGCAAGCCCGTTGCATGCATCAAAATCTGTTCGGTCAGGCGAGTCATGTCATTCTCCTGTTAGAAACATACGCAATTTTCTGACAGTTTTCAAGGAAGTCGTGTGGGCGAGGCCGATACGGGGAAGGTCTTCCCCTGCGTCCGAGCCACGGTCTCGGCCGACCCCTTCTGCGGGGAGCCCCCGCAACACCCCCTTTAGAGTGAGAGGGCGGAAGGGATTTCCGTGACGGGTAAAGTGCCGAGAGAGAGGCTTTCGGCGCCCGTCATGGAGTTTTTCCCATGAACATGCAGGTACTCGATGCGCGCCGCGATCTCAGCGGCGGCTACAAGGTGGATGTCACGCGCGGCGAGCGCGTCGGCCGGGTGTCATCGGAGTGGTTCTCGCGGCCCGACGATGAGCGCTTCCTGTCACTCGGCGAGCTGGCCCGCTCGGTGCGCGATCGGTCCGAGCGCAGCCGGACCCGCGTGGTGGAAACCGCGCTGATCCATGTCGAGGCAAGCCGCACAGATCCCGAGCGGCTGTCGCTGATCCTGCCCGGCGCCGAGGCGCCTGTGGCTCCTACACACTGGAGCTTCGGCCAGTTGGCGAGCCAGGTCGGCGCTCCCGCTGCCTATCTGCGCAATCTTCCGGCGGCGCTCGCCGGCATCAATCTGCAATACGGCCTGACCTCGAACCGCGCCGAGCAGATCAAAACGCTGGAAATCGAGAACGGCCGCGTTGAACTGCGCGCCGTCACCGGCCCGGACTATGGCCGCATCTACGACCACGAACTGATCGAGGCTGTGCAACGCATCGCCGGCAACGGCACGGGAGACACGCGCTGGAAGGTGCCGGGCGTGCTCGACTGGTCGACCGGGATCTACAATCCCCGCGTCGACATCTCGAAGGACACGACGACGCTCTACGCCAGCGATCGCGACGTGTTCGTGTTCCTCGTCGATGATATGAACCCCATCGAGGCCGGTCGCCTGCCGGACGGCTCACCCGACCTGTTCTTCCGCGGCTTCTACGCCTGGAACTCGGAGGTCGGCGCCAAGACGCTCGGCATGGCGAGCTTCTATCTGCGCGCTGTGTGCCAGAACCGCAATCTGTGGGGCGTGGAGGATTTCGAGGAGATCAGCATCCGCCACAGCAAATATGCCGCGTCGCGCTTCGCCCATGAAGCCGAACCGGCGCTGCTGAATTTCGCCAACTCGTCACCGCTGCCGTTCATCAACGGGATCAAGACGGCGCGTGAGCGGATAGTGGCGCGCACGGATGAGGACCGCAGCGATTTCCTGCGCAAGCGGGGCTTCTCCAAGGCCGAGACCGGAAAGATCATCGACGCGGTGCTGGTCGAGGAAGGTCGCCCGCCCGAGAGCATCTTCGATTTCGTGCAGGGCATCACCGCGGTCGCGCGCGAAAAGCCGCATCAGGACGCCCGCCTCGACATGGAAGCCAAGGCGAAGAAGCTGCTCGATCGGGCTGCCTGATCTCATCAAAGCCGGAGATGCGGTTTGCCGTATTTCCGGCTTTCACCCTCGGCCGCCGAGTCCGGCTGATTGGGAGTCAGAAGCCCGCTGATTGGGAATCGGCGTTCCGTTTCCCCTTACCGATCACTGTACTCGTGCGCTGCCCCTTCAGAGGAAGAGGGCGGCGCTTCGCTTCGTGACGGGTTGGAGGTCGAGAGAGAGTCTCCCGGCTGCCCGTCGCGGAGTAATGACAATGGCAACTGCCATCCAGAAAATCACCCTCTCGTCGTCGCGCGACATTCCCTTCAACAAGCTGGTGCTCAGCCAGGCCAACGTCCGGCGCGTGAAATCCGGCGTGTCGATCGACGAGCTGGCCGAGTCCATCGCCCGGCGCGGCCTCATCCAGTCCCTGCATGTTCGCCCCGTCCTCGACGCCGAGGGCGTAGAGACTGGCATGTTCGAGGTGCCCGCCGGCGGTCGGCGCTATCGCGCGCTCGAACTGCTCGCCAAGCAGAAGCGCCTCGCCAAAACCACGCCCGTCCCATGCGTCGTCGGCGACGCCGCCAGCGGTATCCTGATCGACGAAATCTCGCTGGTCGAGAACATCGACCGGGCGCCGCTGCATCCGCTCGACCAGTTCCGGGCGTTCCAGGCCATGCGCGACAAGGGCATGACCGAGGAAGCGATCGCCGCCGCCTTCTTCGTCGGCGTCAACGTGGTGAAGCAGCGCCTGCGCCTGGCGTCGGTCTCGCCCACGCTGCTCGACATCTATGCCGAGGACGACATGACGCTCGAAATGCTGATGGCCTTCACCGTGTCGGCCGATCACGCTCGGCAGAAACAGGTCTGGGAGGCGATCAGCGCCGGTTGGCAGAAGGAGCCGTGGCAGATCCGGCGGATGCTGACCGAAACCACCGTGCGCGCGTCCGACAAGCGCGCCGTGTTCGTCGGCATCGACGCCTACGAGGCGGCCGGCGGCATGATGCTGCGCGACCTCTTCCAGTCCGACGACGGCGGATGGCTTCAGGATGTCGGCCTGCTCGATCGCCTGGTTGCCGAGAAGCTCAAGGTCATCGCCGACGAGATCGCTACTGAGGGCTGGAAATGGGTCGAGGCCGCGTTGAGCATTCCCTACGGTGTCACCCACGGAATGCGGGAGATTGCCGGGACGCCGCTCGATATGAGCGAGGCGGAACAGGCAACGCGCGACGCCTTGCAGGTGGAATTTGATCGCTTGGTCGCTGAATATGAAGATGCCGACGAGCTGCCGGACGAGATCGATCAACGCCTTGGCGAGATCGAGGCGGCGATGGAGGAACTCGACAATCGGCCCGTCCACTACGATCCCGCCGAGATCGCCATTGCCGGCGTCTTCGCAACCCTCGACGCCAAAGGCAAGCTGGTCGTCGATCGCGGCTATGTCCGCCCGGAGGACGAACGACCCGCCCAGCTGGAAGGTGACGATGTCCAGGAGGGCGGCGATCATGAGACCGGGAAAGCGCCTGCCATCCAGCGTGCCGCCATCACCATCGGCGGCCAGCCTGCCCCGGCAGCGGCGGAGGAAGACGAGGAGGATGGCATCAAGCCCCTGCCCGAGCGCCTCGTCACTGAACTGACGGCGCATCGCACGCTCGCCCTGCGCGACGCCGTGGCGGACCACCCGCATATCGCCATGACCGCGCTGCTGCACAAGCTGGTCTCGGACACCTTCCTGCACCGCCCGGCGACGGGCGCGCTGGAAGCCAATGTCCGGGAGGTTCACTTCGCCGCACAGGCCGAGGAGTTGAAAGACAGCCCTTCGGCAAAATCCGTCACCGACCGGCATGATCGCTGGGGCGACCATGTTCCGGCCGATGACGAGGCGCTGTGGGATTGGCTCGTCGCGCTCGACGACGACAATCGCATGGAGTTGCTCGCCCATTGCGTCAGCTATGGCATCAACGCGCTCTACGAACGGCCCAATCCCTATAGCGGCTCCGGTGTCAGCGAGCACGGGCTGAAGGTCCGCCTCGCACAGGCCGACCGACTGGCGCGGGCGACGGGCCTCGACATGGCGCAAGTCGGATGGCGGCCGACGGTCGGCAATTATCTCGGCCGCGTCACCAAGACCCGCATCGTGGAGGCCGTCCGCGAGGCCGCCGGCGAGCGGGCCGCGCAGCTCATCGACCACATGAAGAAGGGCGACATGGCCAAGGAGGCCGAACGTCTGCTGGCCGACACCGGCTGGTTGCCCGAGCCGCTGCGCCTGGCCGGTGCCGATGGCGACAGCGCTGCCGCACCTGCCGATCAGGCCGGCGGCGATGAAGCGCTTCCCGCTTTCCTTACCGAAGAGGACGACGAGGAAGATCACGCCGACACTGAGGAGGACGAGGAAAGCATGATCGCCGCCGAGTGAGCGATCCCGGCGGGGAGTGGCGCGACGCTCCCCGCCAATCTCACCTACATTCCCGTACTTGCCCGGCCTCGCGCCGGGCATTTTTGTTTCAGGAGCCTGATATGGCCGACTATTTCACCCACTTCTCGTGCCTGCTCGATGTCGGCGCACCCGAGAAAGCCGCTCTTGCGCTCGACCTCTACAACGCTCTTTCCGCAGAAGGTGCATCAGAAGACCCACCTTCCGAAGGGTTCCTGCTGTCGATCCAGCCGGAGCACGGCGGCACGAATCTGTGGATGCGCGACGATGGCGCTGGCGATCCCGAGCGCGTCATCCAGTTCGTCAAACGCTGCGCCACTGCATTTCATTTGAGCGGCCTATGGGGATTTCAATACGCCAACACCTGCTCGAAACCGCGGCTCGATGGTTTTGGCGGCGGCGCGCATGTGCTCGACCTCGCCACCGGCGAGACCGTTGGCTGGATCTATACCGATGGCTGGCTGGCTTCGGTTCTCGACGGAGGTGACGGCGATGCCTGAGATCATCGAAACCACCGTCTATCGGCTTGAGGAATTATCGGGCGACGCCAAGGACAAGGCGCGCGCCTGGTATCGTGACGGCGCCTTCGACCACGACTGGCACGACGCCGTCTATGTCGATTTTGAAAGCATCTGCGCCATCCTCGGCGTGACGTTGCGAACCAATGCCGTCCGGCTCATGGGCGGGGGATCACGTTCGGAGCCATGTATCTATTTTCGTGGATTCTGGAGTCAGGGCGATGGCGCCTGCTTCGAGGGCCAATACGCTCACGGGCGTCACGCCGCCGCGAAGATCAGGCAATACGCGCCGATGGACACGGATCTGCACGAGATCGCGGATGCCTTGCAGGCCATTCAGCGACGAAATTTCTACCAGCTTCGCGCCGATATTCGCCACCGTAGGCGCTATACCCACGAATATTGCATGGAAATAGCGGTCGAGCGCGACAGCCCCACCATGCAGGACATGACGCGTGATGCTGACAACATTGTCGCTGAAGCCCTGCGCGAACTGGCCCGATGGCTCTACCGGCAGCTCGAACGCGACTATGAATATCAAATCTCCGATGAATGCGTCGATGAGGCCATAGCCGCGAAAGCCTACACCTTCACAGACGCTGGCCGCCGTTTCGGCTGAACGAAAGCGCCCGCCTCAAGGTTGGGCGCTTTTTTCATGCCAGGCCCTTGAGAGGAAGAGGTCCGCCGGGACGGGATTGAGTCCGGGCGGTCGAGAGAGAGCGCCGCGCGGGCTCGTCCCGTCACGCTCTTTCGAGGTTTCACCCATGAACATTCTGTCTTCCGTTACCGCCGCATCGGCCGCGCCGCTTCCGCTCGCCCCGTCGGCAGCCATTCTCGCCGCCGCCAATGTGCTGCTCACCCATCTCGAACGTGGCAATCAGATCGACGCCGCTATCCTGCGCCGCGCCATGGAAACCGCGTTCGGCGCGTCCGACGCCGCCGGCGCCTGGGACTGGAAAGCAGCCTACGAGGCGTGCGAGGTCGCGACCGTCCTGTTCCTGCACAAATACGGAAAAGCACTTTTCCGCAAAGCCGCCTCTCCCGCTACACGTCTTTCCGTGCTGGCGAAGATCGCGGCTCTGTTGCCGACGCACACGCGCCGATCCGAGGAAAGCGAGGCATTCCAGCAATTTTCGACGCCGCTGCCATTGGGGCTTGCGGCACTGACAGCGGCGGCGATCACGCCGGCTGACCGTGTGCTGGAGCCGTCGGCAGGCACCGGCCTGCTCGCCATCCTCGCGGCAACGGCAAGCGGCGCGCTGATCCTCAATGAACTGGCCGAGACCCGTGTCGAATTGCTGGCATCGCTCTTTCCGGCAACCCCCGTCACCCGTTTCGACGCCGCGCAGATCGACGATTATCTGGACGCCACCGCCGTGCCCTCCGTGGCGTTAATGAACCCGCCCTTCTCGGCACTGGCGCATGTTGCGGGGCGCTCGGCTGACGCAGGCTTTCGCCACATCGCTTCAGCGCTGAACCGGCTCGCGCCCGGCGGGCGTCTCGTCGCCATCACCGGCGCGAACGTCGGCCCTGATATGCCCGACTGGCGCGAGGCCTTCGTCCGCTTGCAGGCGTCCGGCCGCGTCGTGTTCAGCGCCGCGATTGCCGGCGCGGTCTATGCCAAACACGGCACGACCTTTCCAACGCGGCTGACGGTCATCGACAAGCTGCCCGCCGACGATCCGACACTGTTCCCGGCCTCGCCGGGCATGGCGCCCGACGCCACTACGCTGCTCGACTGGATCGGCACGCATGTGCCGCCCCGGTTGCCGGTCACGCTGCCCGCAATATCCGTGCCGATCTCGGCGCCACTGAAGACCGTGAGCGGCTATCTCACGCGCACGACAACCACTCGCCCCGATGCCCCTGCCAGCATCGATCCCGAAGGCATCCCGCTGGCCTATGACATCGTGGACTGGTCGCCGCCTGAGGGCGCACGCCTGACCGAGGCGATCTATGAGGAATACGGATTGCAGTCGATCCGTATTCCCGGCTCTCAGGCCCATCCGACCAAGCTGGTGCAATCGGCGGCGATGGCGAGCGTCTCGCCGCCCAAGCCCAGCTATCGGCCAATGCTGCCAGCGAACATCACCGCGCTGCTTTCCGACGCCCAGTTGGAGACCGTCATCTACGCCGGCGAAGCGCATGGCGATCTTCTCGCCGGATCGTGGACGGTCGACGAGACTTTTGACAACGTGAGCGCAGCGCCTACCGACGCGGCGAACGCCGTCCGCTTCCGGCGCGGCTTCATGCTCGGCGATGGCACCGGCGCGGGAAAGGGCCGCCAGTCAGCCGGGATCATCCTCGACAACTGGATGCAGGGCCGCCGCAAGGCGATCTGGATCAGTAAATCCGACAAGCTGATCGAGGATGCGCAGCGGGACTGGTCGGCGCTCGGCATGGAGCGCCTGCTGGTGACGCCACTGTCGCGCTTCGCCCAGGGCAAGCCGATCACACTGTCGGAAGGCGTCCTATTTGCAACCTACGCCACGCTGCGCTCCGACGAGCGTGGAGAGAAGGTTTCGCGGGTCCGGCAAATCGTTGATTGGTTAGGCTCCGATTTCAACGGGGTGATCATTTTCGACGAAAGCCATGCCATGCAGAATGCCGGTGGCGGCAAGAGCGACCGCGGTGACGTTGCTCCCTCGCAACAGGGGCGCGCCGGTCTGCGCCTGCAACATGCGCTACCCGACGCCCGCATTGTCTATGTCTCGGCGACCGGCGCAACGAGCGTCCACAATCTCGCCTATGCCCAGCGGCTAGGCTTGTGGGGCGGCGAGGATTTCCCCTTCGCCACCCGCGCCGAGTTCGTCGAAGCGATCGAGGATGGCGGCGTCGCGGCGATGGAGGTGCTGGCGCGCGATCTGCGCTCCCTCGGCCTCTATACCTCGCGCTCGCTCTCCTATGACGGCGTGGAATACGAGCTGGTCGAGCACGCGTTAACCGATGAACAGCGCCGCATCTACGACGCCTATGCCGGGGCGTTCTCGATCATTCACAACCATCTCGACGCGGCGATGGAAGCCGCCAACATTACCGGCAGCGACGGGACGCTGAACCGTCAGGCCAAGTCCGCCGCGCGTTCAGCCTTCGAGTCGACCAAGCAGCGCTTCTTCGGCCATCTGCTCACCAGCATGAAGACGCCGACGCTGATCCGCTCGATCGACCGTGATCTGGCGGACGGCCACGCCGCCGTGGTGCAGATCGTTTCCACCGGCGAAGCGCTGATGGAACGGCGGCTCGCCGACATCCCCACCGAAGAGTGGAACGACATCCGCGTCGACATCACGCCGCGCGAATACGTGCTTGACTACCTCGCCCATTCCTTCCCGGTGCAGCTCTATGAGCCCTTCACCGACAGCGAGGGCAACCTGTCGTCGCGGCCGGTCTTCCGCGATGGTCAGCCGGTCGAAAGCCGCGACGCTGTCGCCCGCCGTGATGAACTGATCGAACGGCTCGCGTCCTTGCCGCCGGTCCCCGGCGCGCTCGACCAGATCGTGCAGCGCTTCGGCACGGATATGGTGGCCGAGGTCACGGGCCGATCGCGTCGTATCGTGCGCAAACTCGGCGCGGGAGGCAGCGGCGACCGCCTAGCTGTCGAGAACCGCGCACCCTCCGCAAACCTCGCCGAGACCGCCGCCTTCATGGATGACGCAAAGCGCATCCTCGTCTTCTCCGACGCCGGTGGCACCGGCCGCAGCTATCATGCGGACCTGTCGGTGAAGAACCAGCGCCTGCGTATCCACTACCTGCTCGAACCGGGCTGGAAAGCCGATGCCGCCATTCAAGGCCTTGGCCGGACCAACCGCACCAATCAGGCGCAGCCGCCGCTATTCCGACCGATCGCCACCGATGTGAAGGCCGAGAAACGCTTCCTCTCGACCATCGCCCGGCGGCTCGACACGCTCGGCGCCATCACGCGAGGGCAACGCCAGACCGGCGGGCAAGGACTATTCCGGCCCGAGGACAATCTCGAAAGCCCCTATGCTCGCGCCGCCTTGCGGCAGCTCTATCTGCTGATCGTGCGTGGCAAGATCGACGGCTGCTCGCTCACCCGCTTCGAGAGCGCTACCGGCCTCAAGCTGATGGACACGAACGGCATCAAGGACGAGTTGCCGCCGATCACAACCTTCCTCAACCGCTTGCTGGCGCTGACCATCGAACTTCAGGGCATCCTGTTCACCGCCTTCGAGCAGTTGCTCGACGCCAAGGTGCAGGGCGCCATCGCCAGCGGCGTCTATGACGTCGGGCTGGAAACGCTGACGGCGGAGAGCCTCAAAGTCACCGAGCGCAAGACGATCTACACACATTCGGCGACCGGCGCAGAGACGCGGCTGCTGACCGTCGCCGAGCAGCGCCGCAACCGCCCGATGATGCTCGACGATGCGCTGGCCTGGCTCGCCGATGGTCAGGGCAAGCTGCTGGTGAACGCCAAATCGGGCCGCGCCGCCGTGCAGGTTGCAGCACCCTCGCTGATGCTCGACGATGGCGAGATCGAACGCCGAGTACGGTTGATCCGGCCGATGGAGCACCATCACGCCTCGTTCCAGATGATGGCGGACAGCCATTGGGAGGACGCCGACCGCCAGACCTTCGCACTGGCCTGGAGCAGTGAACTGGATGACGTGCCGGCCTTTACGGAAAGCACGCTGCATATCGTCGCTGGCTTGCTCCTGCCGGTCTGGAAGCGCCTGCCGAACGAGTCGACGCGGGTCTATCGGCTCCAGACCGATGACGGCGAGCGCATCATCGGGCGGCGTGTGTCGCCGGCATGGGCGGCGAATGCAGCATCGACCACCGGCACGGCGAAGCTGTCTGCCGAAGACGCCTATGCCGCGCTGATCGACGGGCGGACCATTCTCGATCTCACCGAGGGTCTCCAGCTTCGCCGCGTCCGCGTCATGGGCGCCAACCGCATCGAACTCTCCGGTTTCACCGAAGCAATGCGCGAGCGGCTGCGCGCCTATGGCCTCTTTACCGAGATCATCTCGTGGAAATTGCGCTTCTTCGTCCCCATCGACGCCGCCGGTCCCACCGTCCTCGGCAAGCTGCTCGACACCTATGCGTTGACGCGCATCTCGGATCGGGAGGCGGCATGATGGCGCGTCTCGACGCTTCCGATCTGGCGCAGCGTCTCGGCCGACAGGCCGAGGCGGTGTGCCGTCATTATCTCGACGCCGGCCGTCGCCAGGGCAATTACTGGCAGGTCGGCGACGTGCGCAACACGCCCGGCCGCTCGATGTTCGTGCGGCTGAGGGATACGCCCAAAGGCCAGGCCGGCAAGTTCACCGACGCCGCGACGGGTGAGCATGGCGATCTGCTCGACGTAATCCGCGAATCTCTCGGCCTCGTCGACTTCAAAGATGTGGCCGAAGAAGCTCGGCGCTTTCTCAGCTTGCCGCATCCCGAACCTGAGCCGCCGCCAAAGAAGCACGCCAGCACACCGGCGCAACTCGGCTCTTCAGAAGCGGCGCGGCGGCTGTTCGCCATGTCGCAGCCGATCGGTGGCACGATCGCGGAAACGTATTTGCGCAGACGCGGCATCATGTCTTTGCACGGAACCGGAAATCTCCGCTTTCATCCCCGCTGCTATTATCGGCCTGATGAGCACAGCCCGACCGAGAAATGGCCGGCGTTGATTGCCGCCGTCACCGATCTGAATAGCAAGATCACCGGCGCACACCGCACCTGGCTCGCGCCAGACGGCTCCGACAAGGCGCCGATCGACATACAGCGCAAGGCGATGGGCGACCTGCTCGGGCACGCGGTCCGCTTCGGCACCCCTGGCGACGTGATGGCGGCAGGCGAAGGCATCGAAAGCGTCCTGTCGGTGCGTGAGATCATTCCGGGCATGGCGACGGCAGCCGCATTGTCGGCGCCACATCTCGCCGCCATCCTGTTCCCAGACGCGCTGCGGCGGCTCTACATCGTCCGCGACAACGATCCGGCCGGTGACGGCGCGCGGGACAGCCTGATCGAACGGGCGAATGCGGCCGGGATCGAGGCGATAGCGCTCTCGCCGACGTTCGGGGACTTCAACGAGGATCTCCGGCAGCTCGGCATCGACGCGCTCCGGGCGATTGTCCGGGTCCAGCTCGCTCCGCAGGACGTCGCCCGCTTCATGGCTCGGGCGACATAGCCGACAACGGGAAAGGCGGTGAGCACCGCTCATCATCATGCCCAGATGCGTTCATCCGTCGAAAAAGGACCGCACCACGGCCTTCGAGAGGGCGATCGGCCCACGAACGACCCGTCCCGGCAATGGCTGCGTCCGGCTATTTTCTGGCGCGTCCCTCTGGGCCGCTTTCCATCGCGAAGCAAAATAGCCGGTCTTCGCCATCCTCCGCTGCGCTTCGGCCCTGCGCCTTGCTCCGGGTGCAGGGCCACGCCGCCCGTGGGCTTTCATCGCCAGAAGGCCGCGATGGTCGCGGTCCAAACGACGGAGCATCCCATGAGCGGGCATGACGACTTTGAGCCTCACCACGATTCTTCCCCGACCGATCACGTTTTGCAGGAGCTTCAGCTCTACGGCTATCGTCCCTTCGAGGACGAACCCGATCCCCGGCCACTCCCCGAGGGCGACCGCGTCGCCGGCGCCATCGCCGACATCTTTGACGCCCTGGTCTCGACGATGGAGGACACGCGCCTCGAACCCGACCTCGACGATCTCCTCTGGTCGACCGTCAACCTCTTTCATCGCGCCACTGAGCGGATCGAACGCGAACTAGACGACAATGAGCAGGGGCAGCGCCGCCTTCAGCGCGAACAGGATGGCAGCGAGGTCAAATCCGTCGAACTGGAGCGCCTCCTCGCCGAAGGCCAGACCCTGATCGAACGCCGCGACGCCTTCGAGCTGATGCGCGACCAGGCCGTCGATCACTTCGAGCGCCAGACCGGATCGAGCTGGAAACCGCGCAGCGGCTCGAAGGTCAACCACCGCAATATGACCGCCGCGATGATCGACAGCCGCGACTTCATCGCCGCCAAGCGCCGCGCTGAGACCGAAATCATGCTGCCGGCAGGACCAAAGATCGCCTTTTCCGGCGGCGACAGCACCGACCACAAGCTCATCTGGGCCAAGCTCGATCAGATCCACGCCAAGCACCGCGACATGGTGCTGATGCACGGCGGTTCGCCCAAAGGCGCCGAGAAGATCGCAGCGCGTTGGGCCGATACCCGCAAGGTGCCGCAGATCGCCTTCAAGCCGGATTGGACAAAACACGCCAAGGCCGCGCCCTTCAAACGCAACGACCAGATGCTGGCCGTCATGCCGATCGGCGTCATCATCTTCCCCGGCACCGGCATTCAGGACAATCTCGGCGACAAGGCCCGCAAGATGGGCATCCCGGTCTATCGGTTCGATAAAGGCGGCGCGTAAGCGCCGCCGAACTGCCCTCTTGAAAAATGATGGCATTTGCCGTATTATGCCATCATCGCTATCAGATTTGATGGAGGCGCTATCATGCCCGCAGTGACGATCCGAAACCTGCCTGACGCGACGCACCGCGCCCTCAAGGTGCGGGCGGCCCAGCACGGCCGCAGCGCCGAGGCCGAAATGCGCGACATCCTCGAAACGGCTGTCCGCCCCGACACGCGCCTCCGGCTCGGCAGCGCGCTCGCGGAGCGCAGCCGCAAGCTCGGCCTGACCAATGAGGACGTCGCAGCCCTCGAACAGGCTCGCGACCAGGCCCCGGCCAAGCCGATGAGCTTCGAATGATCCTCCTCGACACCAATGTCGTGTCGGAGGCGATGAAACCCGTCCCCGACGATGCCGTGCGAGGGTGGCTCGACGAGCAAGCGGCGGAAACGCTCTACCTATCGAGTGTCACCATCGCCGAGTTGATGTTCGGCATTGGCGCGCTTCCCAAGGGCAAGCGCAAAGACAAGCTCGCCGGCGCGCTGGACGGCGTGATGGAGTTGTTCGCCGATCGCGTCCTGCCGTTCGACATAGATGCCGCGCGACACTACGCCGACCTCGCCGTCAAAGCCCGCGCCGCAGGCAAGGGTTTTCCGACACCCGACGGCTACATCGCGGCGATCGCGGCCTCCAAGGGGTTCGTCGTCGCCACGCGCGACACCAGCGCATTCGATGCTGCGGGCGTCGAAGTGATCGATCCCTGGAAAGCCGGGCGCTGACGAACTGCCTCGGGTTGGATCGGATAGGCTGACGGAAATGACCGTCGTGACAATCGAGCATGTCGGCTCCTGACCGGACGACCACCCCCACTTCAAGACGCTGATCCTTGGTCCAGCCCAGGGCCTGACGCCATCAACCCGTAAAGGGTCGGACTACGCATGCGCGTGCCGCCGCTGCGGCTTCGCCTTCACGGTGATTGCGGCCCTCGGCCGAACACATCGGGCGCCTGTCAGCGGGGGATGATCCTCCGCTCGAAACAGGAGCCGGATCGATGTCCCTCAACGACGCTCACGCCTTCGCTTTCAGCCTCGCCACCACGCTGATGGCCGTCATCGTCATTTTCCGCGCCGGCGACGGCACGTTGTCGGTTTCTCCCGCCAACGAATACGACGGCGAGCCGTCTGCGGTTGTCGTCGAAATCGATCCCTTCGCCTCGTGACAGGGCGAAGATCATCGCGCACGGGCTGGAAACCTTGCCGGTTTCCACTCCCGTCGCACTTCATCTTTTGCTATGCTCGTAGCCGCGCCGTGGTGGTGGTGGTGGCGCGACCGTCAGAGCATTCTCTCGGAAGGAACCACCATGATCATCCTCGGCATTCTTCTGTCATTCGCAGTCATCGGCTTCTTCTGCTGGCTGCTCTTCACGCTCGCCGTCTTCGCGCTACCGTTCTTTGCCGGCGTCAGTGCGGGCCTATGGGCCTATCACACTGGCGCAGGCTGGCTCGGAGCCATCATCGTCGGACTCGTCTGCGCGGCGCTCACCCTCGGCATCGGGCAATTCCTTCTGATCGTCGTGCAACCGCTATGGGCGCGGATGCTGATCACGCTCGCCTTCGTCGCGCCCGCTGCACTTGCCGGCTATCACGCCACTCATGGCATCGTGAAACACACCATGCCCTCCGAACCCTGGCAGATCGTGTTCTCGATCATCGGCGCTGTTGCGGTCGGCGCCACGGCCTTCATGCGCGTGGCGGCGATGGCGGCCGCCGTCCCTCCGGGCCAGAGGCTTGCTCGGGCCTGACGTTCGTGATCTCCGTCGGCGGGTGGAGACAGGGCGATGTCTGCGTCAGTCTCATCGTCAACGGGATGTCGAAGGGGCGATGAAGGCGGATCGAGCAGAATCCCGATCGGCGTCCCCGGCAGAGCGTCTGACACTGCGGCTGAATGACCTGTCACTGGGCCGGGCAGCACACGGTAGAGGGCGTTCCGGTGGTGAAGAATGCGGTGGCGAAGCATACGCAGGCCAGCCGGGAGGGAGGGACAACCAAGTCGGCGGTTCATCGGCACACGTCTTTTTTGGTTTAGGAGGGCCGCCATTGTCTCCGTTCCCTATCTGTGAGCGAGCGCTCCAAACGGCCTCTTCAATGGGCTGATCTGACCGAAGGACGGCTGAAGCCTCGACCGCCTATGCCGCAACGGCGCGTCACGACTTTCTTCCCCTGGGTTTCACCCATTCCTCGCGAGGCAAGAAAGCCGCGCCTGCGCCGTCCTCCGCTTTGCTTCGGTCGCAAGCGATGCGCCGTCGGTCGCCTCCGGCCCGTCGATCGCCATCGAGGCCGCATGGTGCGGGCTCGAACACGAAAAACGGAGATTTAGTCATGGCGACCATCGGCACCTTCAAGAAGACCGGCTCGAACGAGTTCACCGGCGACATCGTCACCCTCAGCGTCCTGGCCAAGGGCGTGCGCATCGTCCCCGACCTGCGCTCCACCGGCGAAAACGCCCCCAGCCACCGCGTGTTGGTTGGCCGCGCCGAGATCGGCGCCGCCTGGTCCAAGCGCTCCAATGAGGGCCGCGACTATCTGGGCCTCAAGCTCGACGATCCGAGTTTCAACGCCCCCATCTACGCTAACCTCTTCGACGACGAGGATGGCGAGGGCTTCTCGCTCATCTGGTCCCGCCCCAACGGACGCCGGGGGGACTGAGGCCCCGGAGCAAGGCCCCGGCCACAACGGCCGGGGCCTTCATCGTCCGGCGACCGAATCAGTTCGACCCGCAGCGCCACCCGATCACGGTCCCAAAGGGAGACGCCGGATAGATTTTCAGTGGCATTGCGTCCAAGGACGACTAATATAGTCGTAGTTCTGGCGTGCGCGTTTGTGCCGGTGGGAGGTGATCATGCATGATCACCGCTCGACAATCGCGGGCCGCACGCGCGTTGCTGGGATGGACACAGGAGACGCTCGCTGACAGGGCCAGAGTATCGCTGACCGCGCTCAAGCGCCTTGAGTCCGAGAGCCGACTCGATGTGTACGAGACCACGCGCGATCAGATACGCAGAGCCTTGGAAGCAGCCGGTATCGTCCTCTTGTCCACGGAAAAGGGCGAAGGTGTTCTGCGACTTCACGAGCCGAACGATCGGCAAGGCAAGCTTTAGCAGCTGCGATCACCGCCGCTTCTCTTCCCGTGCTTCCAGGCCGGTATGTCATGGATCAATGACAAAACCGGAATTGGTTAACAGGATTGGCGAAGAGGAATAAGGTCATCAGTGATGAGGCATTCTACACCGACATTTATGGAGGAACCGCCGCAAGGCCCGACGCTCACGCCCTATGATCGTGAGCATATGACCCTCTATCTGCGGCTCCTGGATGCTGAACGCGATCACGCCGACTGGCGCGAAGCCGTGCAAATCCTGTTTGACCTCGACCCGGAACATGACCCAGCGCGTTGCCGCAAAATTCATGACGCGCATCTGGCGCGCGCCCGGTGGATGACCGAGCAGGGCTACCGCCAATTGCTCAGCGGAGGCAAATCCGGGTAACGCCGTGATGCCACGGCGGCATCACCCGTTGCCGAGATTCCGGCTTCCATCGATCAACCCATCCGGGAATCCTGCTTCTCCCGCAATCGATTGATATGGGGAGGATCGCAATGTTGCCAGATGCGTCCGTTTGGCGCTCGTCGGCGCGCTATGATCATGTCGAGAAGCTGACAGCGTCCGGGCTCGCATGGGAATGGCTGCGCCGCAACGAAGCCTATGATCAGGATTTCGAGGCCTATGCCGCGCCCGGCGCGGACCAGGCCGCGCTCACGGCGGAAATCCGTCAGCGCTGGAGGTTGCGATTTCCCGGCAAATCCAGAGATCGAACCCCAGATCGAACCCGTCTTCTGGCTGCCTCAGGATGACACCAGCGTCGTCGTCCTGACCTCCGCGCCGGCCGTCCTCGTTCATTCCGGCGATCAGCCCGATAGGCTCGAACGCACGAGCGAGAAGATCGATGGACAGGGCGCCCATGCCATGGTTGCGCTCCGCGATGGCGCGCAGATGCAAATTCTCGCCATCGGCGCTGCGCCCATTGCCGCCGTAGTGCCGCTCGACCGCGAGGGGTTCAGCAGGCTCGACGCTGTTTATCGCCTGCTCGCCGCCATTCACGGCCGCACCGTGCCGCCGGACACCCGCATAACTCAGCAGCAACGGGTGCGCATGCGACGCATGCTGCGCGCTTTCGACGGCGTTCGCGATGGCGCCACCCAGCAGGACATCGCGCAGACCCTTTTCCGTACAGGCCATTTGGCTCGCGACGAGTGGCAGGCTTCCAGCGCCCGTCATGCAATCAAATCAATGCTGCGCGACGCCCGCGCCATGATTGCGGGCGGCTACCGCGGTTTGCTCGGACATCACCGACGCCCCTGATCATTCCGCATCACCCCGCTGGTGGGCGATTTTGATACCCCCCAACTTCGCCCTGCAACTCGCATCTTGTCCTTCGCCATCGTGGCCATTGCCCGCCGCCAATCATCGGCAGCCGCAAGCAACCCACGAAAGGCCGACCCATGCGCCCCGATCTCGCCGTTTTGCCGCCGCGCTTTCTGCGCACCAAGGAAGCCGCCGATTTCCTCAGCCTATCGGCTCGCACGCTCGAAAAGCACCGCACCTACGGGACGGGGCCAGCTTACAAGAAACTCGGTGGCCGCGTCGTTTACGCCGTCGATGACCTGCAAGCCTGGGCCGAGCGCGGCGCGGTCACCTCCACCTCCGATCCGCGTGGCATGGTCTTGCCCGCCAAACGCCAGCCCCTTGCGGTAGCGGCGCAGTCCGGCCGCTTCGCACGCTGATCGCGGGCGGGTCACCAATGGCGACGCGGCAACATTCTTCCTCAGAGCGCGGACAACTCGACCTGTTCCGGGCGCTGCCGGGTGAGTTCGCCGTTCGAGATGCGCAGGATCTCATGGCCTATCCGTTTTTCTCCCTCTCCAAATCCCATCGCGTCGCGCCGATCGATTTCATCGGCGGCGCAGTGACGATCCGCGTCGAGTCCGTGCCCGATCACGGCATGGCGACGATCTGGGATGCCGACATCCTGATCTGGGCCGCGAGCCAGATCGTCGAGGCTCGTGACGCGGGCCTTCGCACCTCGCGTCTGATGGCGGCCACTCCCTACGAAATCCTGCGCTTCATCGGTCGCGGCACGTCTTTGCGCGACTATCAGCGCCTGAAGGCGGCGCTGGACCGGCTTCAGTCCACGACCGTCTGCACATCGATCCGCCAGCCCGCCGAGGGTCGTCGTCACCGCTTCTCGTGGATCAACGAGTGGAAGGAGCGCACCGACCGCAACGGCAGGCCGGACGGCATCGAGATGATCCTGCCCGACTGGTTCTACCAGGCGGTGCTCGATGACGCGCTCATCCTCACCATCGACCGCGCCTATTTCAATCTCGCGGGCGGCCTCGAACGCTGGCTCTACCGCATCGTGCGCAAGCATGGTGGTAGCCAGCGCAAGGGCTGGCGCTTCGACTTTCGCCATCTGCACCAGAAATCCGGCGCGCTGTCCCCGTTCAAGCGCTTCGCCTTCGAGCTACGCGACATCATCCGTCGCCAGCCTTTGCCCGGCTACAGGCTGTTTCTGGAGGTCGAGATCGGTGGCCGAACGCTGCTTGCCTTCGAGCCTTTTCCGCCCTGTGGAAAACCTGTGGATGGCCTCGTGCCATCGGGAACCCTCAGGCCCGTGCTATCGGGAACCGCCCTATCGTGCCAGCAGGAACCCAAACGGGGTGTAACCCCATATGCCAAAACGAAAAATCCTGCCCTTAACTTAGAGTCTAACAAAGAATCTAACTTTTTAGCGCGCGCGCGCGAGGTGGAGAACCTCATTCGGGAGGCCGCCGACGCCCTCGGTTCGACCGCGAAAACGCGCCGAAACCGCTCCCCGCAAGCCGCGTCCGACGTCCCTCAGCTTCCCTTCGCCAGTCGCTCGGGAGGCAGGCCATGATCGTGGCGTTCCTCAACCAGAAGGGCGGCGTCGGCAAGACGACGCTGGCGCTGAATCTTGCTGGCGAATGGGCCGGTAAGGGAAAGCGGGTCACGCTGATCGACGCGGACCCGCAAGCTTCGGCGCTCGACTGGTCGCAGCAGCGCAGCCGCGAAGGCCTGACGCGCCTGTTCGGCGTCGTCGGCCTGGCGCGCAATACGCTGCACCGAGAAGCCCCCGAGCTTGCCCGTGATGCCGATCACGTCGTCATCGACGGGCCGCCGCGTGTCGCCGCGCTGATGCGCTCGGCGCTTCTTGCCGCCGACCTCGTGCTGATCCCCGTCCAGCCATCACCGCTCGATGGCTGGGCCTCAGCCGAAATGCTGGCGCTCGTCGCCGAAGCGCGCATCTATCGACCCGATCTCGTTGCGCGCTTCGTGCTCAACCGTTGCGCCGCGCGCACCGTGCTGGCCCGCGAGACGGCCGAGAACCTGGCGGACCATGACCCGCCGGTGCTCGCCGCCACCATCGGCCAGCGCATCGCCTTTGCGGAAGCGGCGCAATCTGGCCGACTGGTGTCCGAACTGGATGGCGAAACGCCGGCCGCACGTGAAATCGCGGCGCTGGCCGACGAAATCGAACACCTGGGCATCGGGAGGGCCGCGCTATGAGCCAGCGCCCGATCCGCCGCGGCTTCGCCGCCCGGCCCGCCGATCCCGAACACTGGATCAAGGCGGCTGACGCTCCGCCGCGTAATGGCGAGGCCGCTGGTTTCACCGCGCGGCTGACCATCGACGTGACGCCGGATCTGCGCGGCCGGATCAAGATCGCCGCGTTCAAGCGCGGCGTCACCGTCGCCGACATGCTGCGCGATCTCCTCGCGCGCGAATTTCCCGCAACCTCTGGAGACCCATCATGACCGGCAACGCGGCCCTCCGCGTGCGCGGCGCGGCCGTGCCGATCACGCAAGCGTCCGACAATCTCACCCATGTCGAACTGACCTGGGTGGAGAAGCGCATCGAGAACTGGATCAGGTTCGGCCGCGAAGCGCGCGAGCATGTGCTCGACCGCCGCCGTCGTGTCTTTTCATATCTCCCCGGCAGCGTCTTCGCCTTCGTTCGTTGGGCGGCCAACGACTTCGGCACGATCATCTCGCGCATGGACATCGTGCGCGCGGTGATGCCGGGCGAGTCCTATCAGACGCTGCCCTTTGTGAGCCCCGGCGGCGAAATCCTGCTGAAGATCGAAGGCTGGCCCAACGTTGAACAGGTGTTCCGTCACGTCGACGCGGTGGAAGCCGCAGACATTGACGCCTGCGAGGTTTGTCCCGATCACTGGCGCCACGTTCATCACCGTCTGAGCGCCGGCCAGGAGCCGCGCGCCTACACGATGGAACGTCATCAGGCATGGCTCAAGCGGCGGAGGGTCGAAGGATGACCCGCTTCGGCTATGTCATGGTGACGTATTTTTCGTTGATGGCCATTGCCATCGGTTCCTGCGTTTCCCTGCCGGTAAAGCTGCTCTGGAACGCTTCGGCCAGCGTGCCCATCGGCTTCTATGATCTGGAACGTCCAAGTCCTCTCCAGGTTGGCGATCTGGTCGCGGTCATGCCCGACATGCCGCTCGCCGACTTCATGGTCGGGCGCGGCTATATCGGGCGCGGCGTGCCGCTGCTCAAGCACATCGCCGCGCTGCCGGGGCAGGAAGTCTGCCGCACCGGCAACGCCGTGACGGTCGATGCGGTGCCCTTCGGCGACGCGCTCGACCATGACAGGCGCGGCCGTCCGCTGCCCGTCTGGCAGGGCTGCCGTCGCATCGCGAACGGCGAGATCTTCCTGATGAACCCATCCGTGCCCGACAGCCTCGACGGTCGCTATTTCGGCCCGCTGCCGGCGCGCGACGTCATCGGCAAGGCGACGCCCCTCTACACCGATGAAGCCGGCGATGGCCGCTTCATCTGGCGCGCCGCCACGCGCTGACCGCTTCCCCATCGGCGGGAGCGGTGCTCACCGATGATTCCTTCAACGCCACCGCCAAGGAACCGCCATGCCACAGATCGGCACATTCACTCGCGATGAAGCAGGCTTCGTCGGACATCTGACGACATTGATGATGGCCCAGGACGTGCTCATCGTCACGGCCGAACCATCGGAAACCGACAACACGCCGCAGTATCGCGTCCACATCGTCGACGGTGAGACCGGCGAGCCGGGCGCAGAGATCGGCGCGGCTTGGAGGCGCACCGGCGAGCGCGCGGGCGAATACCTCGCGCTGGTCATCGACGATCCGGCGCTGCCGCAGCCGATCCGCGCCAACCTGTTCCGTGATGACGAGACCGGCAATGCCTGGTCGCTGCACTGGAGCCGTCAGCCCAAGCACGACGGAAAGGAGTGACGCCATGCGCTGCGCCGCCTTCCTTCTCCTTTCCGGCATCTCGCTCGCTTGCGGGGTTTCGGGGCCGGCCTTCGCACAAGCGCCAGGCGTCATCCGCCCGTCGCCGCGCGATCCCTATGGCGACTACATCGCCGAGGCGGCGCAGCGTTTCCAACTTCCCGCCGCATGGATACGCGCCATCCTTGCCGCCGAAAGCAACGGCGATGCGCGTGCCCTATCGCCCAAAGGCGCGATGGGCCTGATGCAGATCATGCCCGCGACATGGAGTGATCTGCGCATCCGCCATGGTCTCGGCAGCGATCCCTACGATCCGCACGACAGCATCATCGCGGGCGCGGCCTACATCCGGCTGCTTTATGACCGCTACGGATCGCCCGGCTGGATTGCCGCCTACAACGCCGGACCGGGCCGCTACGAGGCGTCGCTGAAGGGGCGCCCGCTACCGTCCGAAACGCGCGCCTATGTCGCCACCGTCGCGCCCAATCTCGACAGTGCCGGCGATCCCGGCATCACCGTCGTCGCGTCGGTAGATTTACTGGCCTGGACCCGCTCCTCATTGTTCGTGCTCGTTTCTGATCGGCAGCCCGATCGCAGACCGGCTGCCGAGTCCGTGTCGGCCGAGCGTCCGTCGAGCGATGCTTCGGCGACGCCCATCGTGCGCGATGTCTCCGCCATCGTGCCGCAGTCGAATGGCCTGTTCGTCGCGCGGGCAAACGGCGGAACGGCGCAATGAGCGCGCAGGTTCCTGTTCGCACGATAGCGCATTCCAGCGTGTCATGGGGGGCGCGAAGGGGGAGCACGGGCAACACGACCGAAGGATGGCGAGATAAAAAGCCGCGAGGTGCGGCGGTTGTCGGTCGTGTGGTTTCAAGGGGTTATGGAGCGATTTCGCGAGGTGCGGATTATGGGCGCACCTCGCGGAAACCCGCATTTCTCCATGATTTCCGTGGCCTGACGCGATGTGCGGGGTCTCGGCCATGACCGGCGACAGCGATTTTCGCGTCCGCCCAGGCCGCATCCGCTCATCCGGCAAACAAGCCGCGCGCCCCTTCATCGCGCAGGCGCTCGCCGCCGCGCAGAAGGCTGGCGCGCGCATATCGCGCTCGGGCCGCATCACCTCCGGCAATCGCTCGACCTTCGGCCGTGGCCGCACGGCGAGCGTTCGCGCCAATCGCCTCCTGACAGGCCGTTCCCGCATCGTCGTCATCAAGACGCGGGTAGTGCGCCACCATCAGCACGCAACGCCGCTCAAGGCCCACCTCAACTATCTGCGCCGCGAGGGCGTGACCCGTGACGGGGAGAAGGCCCTGCTATTCGGGCCGGGTAGTGACGACGTGGATGGCCGGGCTTTCGCGGAGCACTGCGAGGAGGATCGGCATCATTTCCGCTTCATCGTCTCGCCGGAGGACGCCGTGGAGATGACCGACCTCCGTGGCTTCACCCGCGAACTGATGAGCCAGATGGAAAGCGATCTTGGCACGAAGCTCGATTGGGCCGGCGTCGATCACTGGAACACCGACAATCCCCACGTCCACATCATCGTGCGCGGCCGCACCGACGATGGCCAGGATCTCGTCATCGCCCGCGACTACATCAAGGAGGGAATGCGCGCCCGCGCCGCCGATCTCGTCACGCAGGATCTCGGGCCGCGCACCGATCTCGACATCCGCCGCAATCTAGACCGGCAGGTCGAGGCCGAGCGCTGGACCCAACTCGACCGCCAGCTCGTGCGCGACGGACACGACACCGGCGTCATCGACATAGCGCCCGACCGCCACGCCACGCCCGACGAATATCATGCCTTGAAGGTTGGCCGTCTTCGCAAGCTGGAATCGCTCGGCCTCGCCGATCAGGTCGGCCCCGGCCAATGGATTATCGCCGATGATGCCGAGCCGACGCTGCGCGAGATGGGCGAGCGCGGCGACATCATCAAGCGGATGCACCGCGCGCTGACCGAACGCGGCATCGAGCGAAGTTCGGCGGGCTATGTCCTCGCCGCTGAAAATCTCGATACGCCGATCATCGGCCGGCTGGTCGATCGTGGTCTCGACGATGAGCTGAAGGGCACGGCCTACGCTGTGATCGATGGCGTCGACGGCCGCACCCACCACGTCAGGCTGCGCGATTTCGACGCCGCCGGCGACAGCGTGACAGGATCAATCGTCGAGCTTCGCAGGTTCGAGGACGCCAAGGGCGAGCGTCGCGTCGTGCTCGCTGTCCGTTCCGATCTTGACATCGACCGCCAGATTACCGCGACAGGCGCGACCTGGCTCGACCGGCAGAATATTTCCCGCGAGTCGGTGGCGCTATCGGAAGGCGGCTTCGGCGCCGAGATGCGCCACGCCATGAGCGCCCGCGCCGCCCATCTGGTCGAACAGGGCTTCGGCGAACGGCACGGTCAGCGAGTCACTTTTGGCCGCAACCTGATCGATACGCTGCGCCGCCGAGAACTGGACGCGCTCGGCGAGAAGCTCGCTGCCGAGACTGGCCAACCCTTCAACCGCGCGGGCAACGGCGAATATGTCGCCGGCTCCTATCGCCAGCGCATCACGCTCGCCTCCGGCCGCTTCGCCATGATCGACGACGGCCTTGGCTTCCAGCTCGTGCCGTGGACGCCGTCCCTCGAAAAGCAGCTCGGCCGTCATGTCTCCGGCGTCGCCCGCGATGACGGCGGCATCGACTGGAGCTTCGGGCGCAAGCGCGGCCTGGGCCTCTGATTTTCTCCAAGACCCTTTGCCCAAAAAGGAATTGCCTATGTCCGCGACCAAAATCCTCTGGGGCCAGATCCTCGCCGTCTTCACCATCGTCTTTCTTTGCATCTGGGGCGCTACCGAATGGGTTGCGTGGCGGCTCGCCTTCCAGCCCGAACTCGGACACCCCTGGTTCACTTTACTGGGCTTCCCCTTCTACTATCCGCCGTCCTTCTTCTGGTGGTGGTATGGGTATGATGCCTACGCCCCGTCGATCTTCATTGAGGGCGCCTATATCGCGGCATCAGGCGGTCTGATCGCCGCCGCCGTGGCGATCGGCATGTCGGTCTGGCGGGCGCGCGAAGCCAAGAAGGTCGAGACCTATGGTTCGGCGCGCTGGGCCGATACGGCGGAAGTGAAGGCTGCCGGGCTGCTTGGTCCCAATGGGGTGGTGCTCGGTCGTTTTACCCACGACTATCTTCGCCACGACGGGCCGGAGCATGTGCTGTGCTTCGCGCCGACCCGCTCGGGCAAGGGCGTCGGCCTCGTCATCCCCTCGCTGCTGACCTGGCCGGGCTCGGCCATCGTCCACGACATCAAGGGCGAGAACTGGCAGCTCACCGCCGGTTTCCGCGCCCGGCACGGCCGCGTCCTGCTGTTCGACCCGACCAACGCGAGGTCCTCCGCCTACAATCCGCTGCTCGAAGTGCGGCGCGGCGAGTGGGAAGTCCGCGACGTCCAGAACATCGCCGACATCCTGGTCGATCCCGAGGGCAGCCTCGAAAAGCGCAGCCATTGGGAGAAGACCAGTCACGCCCTGCTGGTCGGTGCGATCCTGCATGTCCTCTACGCCGAGGCGGACAAGACGCTGGCCGGCGTCGCCGCTTTCCTCTCAGATCCGAAGCGCCCGATCGAGTCGACGCTCAACGCCATGATGAAAACTGCACATCTCGGCGATGCCGGGCCGCATCCCGTCATCGCCAGCGCTGCCCGCGAGCTGCTCAACAAATCCGACAACGAACGCTCGGGCGTACTCTCCACCGCCATGTCGTTCCTCGGCCTCTATCGCGATCCCGTTGTAGCCGAGGTGACGCGCCGCTGCGATTGGCGCATCACTGACATCGTAGAGGGCAAACAGCCGACGACGCTCTACCTCGTCGTCCCGCCCTCCGACATCAACCGCACCAAGCCGTTGATCCGCCTGATCCTCAATCAGGTCGGTCGTCGCCTGACCGAGGATTTGCAGGCCAAGGCCGGGCGGCATCGTCTGCTGCTGATGCTGGACGAGTTTCCAGCACTGGGGCGGCTCGACTTCTTCGAGTCGGCGCTCGCCTTCATGGCCGGCTACGGGCTGAAGTCCTTCCTGATCGCGCAGTCGCTGAATCAGATCGAGAAAGCCTACGGCGCCAACAACTCGATCCTCGACAACTGCCATGTGCGCGTCAGCTTCGCCACCAACGACGAGCGCACCGCCAAGCGTGTGTCGGACGCGCTCGGCACCGCGACCGAAATGAAGGCGATGAAGAACTATGCCGGGAGCCGGTTGTCCCCCTGGCTCGGGCATCTGATGGTGTCGCGCTCTGAAACCGCCCGGCCGCTGCTCACACCGGGCGAGGTGATGCAGCTTCCCGCGACCGACGAGATCGTCATGATCGCTGGCACGCCGCCGATCCGGGCGAAGAAGGCACGCTACTTCGAGGATCGGCGTTTGCAGGAGCGCATCCTGCCGCCGCCGACTTTGAAGGCGGCGCAGGGTCGCCCCGACGACTGGACATCGCTGCCTGTGCCGCCGCGCCCGCAGATCGCGCCACAGAAGTCCGCGCCGGGAGCCGAGGACGACGATCCGACCGAATCCGAGCGCCGCCGTCAGCCCGAACTCAACCGCGTGCAGCCGGTCGAGAAGAAGGAGACGATTGAGAATGAGTTCGAGATCGGCCTCAACGAAGACGACGAGGATGACGCTGCCCGCAACAGCCGCATGAACCGGCTCATGCAAAGCGTCGCCCGTCAGGCGTCACTCGATCCCGCCGATGACATGGATATGTGAGGCCGCGATGAGCAAACCCGCCCGCAAGCAGCGTCTGTCCGTCTATCTCGATCCCGCCGTGATGACCCGTCTCGCCGATCATGCCGCGCGGCGGGATCATTCCCGATCGCTGATCGCGGAGGCTGCCATCGAATCCTTCCTGTCGCCCGACGCGGCCGAGCGACAGGAAGCCGCCCTCACCAAGCGGCTCGACCAGTTCGACCGACGCATGGTTCGGCTTGAGCGCGATGTCGGGATTTCCGTCGAGATGCTGGCGGTGTTCGTCCGCTTTTGGCTCGCCACCACGCCCACGCTGTCCGAACCCGTCGCGAAAGCCGCCCATGCGAAGACGGCCGAACGCTATGGTGCCTTCGTGACTGCGCTTGGGCGACGTCTCGCCAAGGGGCCAAAGCTGCGGCAGGAGATCGCGGAGGATGTAGGCGTCCCAAACGGCGATGATTCCCACGCGCGGGACGAATAATCATCGGACGACGTCATTCAAGATAAGGCTGGTGCCGCCGATCTCCTGTATTTGCACGCCACACTACTACGCCGATAAATCCTTGTTGAATCCGCCCTAAATCAGGCTCTTTTACTCAACCCCGCAAGGGGAAGGTCTGTCGATCCCCGCTGAACTCGGGGCGACATGAAGGCTTCACATCATAATTCGGAAGGCTTGGCGCGCGGCGCACGGATGCTGCGCACGGCGCTCGGCCCGGCCATCGCGCGGTTTCTGGAAGACGCCACCGTCGTCGAGGTGATGCTGAACCCGGACGGGCGCATCTGGATCGACCGGCTGTCCGAAGGATTGTCCGATACGGGTGAGCGGCTATCGCCCGCCGATGGCGAACGGATCGTGCGCCTGGTCGCGCACCATGTCGGCGCCGAGGTTCATGCCGACGCGCCGCGCGTCTCGGCAGAACTGCCCGAGACGGGAGAGCGGTTCGAGGGGCTTCTTCCCCCCGTAGTCGCCGCGCCAGCCTTTGCGATCCGTAAGCCCGCCGTGGCGGTGTTCACGCTCGACGATTATGTCGCGGCCGGGATCATGTCAGGGGGACAGGCCGAGGCGCTTCGCCAAGGCGTTGCGTCTCGCGCCAACATCCTCGTCGCCGGCGGCACCTCGACCGGTAAAACCACGCTGACCAATGCGCTGCTCGCCGAGGTGGCGAAGACCTCCGATCGCGTCGTCATCATCGAGGATACGCGCGAGCTGCAATGCGCTGCGCCCAATCTCGTCGCCATGCGCACAAAGGATGGCGTCGCCTCGTTGTCCGATCTCGTCCGCTCGTCGCTGCGCCTACGCCCTGACCGTATCCCGATTGGTGAGGTGCGAGGGGCGGAAGCGCTGGACCTCCTCAAGGCATGGGGCACCGGCCATCCAGGCGGCGTCGGCACGATCCACGCCGGTTCGGCGATCGGCGCGCTGCGTCGCATGGAGCAGCTCATTCAGGAAGCCGTGGTCACGGTTCCGCGCCCGCTGATCGCCGACACGATCGATCTCGTCGCCGTGCTGTCGGGCCGCGGTTCTGCACGCCGGCTCGGCGAACTCGCCCGCGTCGAGGGCCTCGGCCCCGACGGCGATTACCGCGTCACACCCGCCATCAGCACCCCGGTTTTCGAGGGTGACGGCGGCGACCCTGCCACTCTCAACCCTAGCCACGAAGGAGAAAACCTGTGATCCAACGCCTGCGCACTATGCGCCTATCCCACCTGCGCCACCGTCTCGCCATGACCGTATCGGTCGCGACGCTCAGTGTGGTGATGGCTGCGCCCGCCTACGCCTCCGGCTCGTCCATGCCGTGGGAAGCCCCACTGCAATCGATCCTCCAGTCGATCGAAGGCCCGGTCGCCAAGATCATCGCCGTCATCGTCATCATCTCTACCGGCCTGGCGCTGGCGTTCGGCGATACGTCGGGCGGCTTCCGCCGCCTCATCCAGATCGTGTTCGGCCTTAGCATCGCCTTCGCCGCGTCGAGTTTCTTCCTGTCGTTCTTCTCGTTCGGCGGCGGAGCGCTGGTTTGATGGCGGGCGTCGTCGATCAGGGCGGGGAAGTTCCCGGCTACACGGTCCCGCTGCACCGGGCGCTGTCCGAACCGATCTTGCTCGGCGGCGCACCGCGCGCCATCGCGATCATGAACGGCACGCTCGCGGGCGCTGTCGGCTTGGGACTTCGCCTCTGGCTGGTCGGCCTTGCCATCTGGGCGATTGGTCATTTCGCGGCGGTATGGGCCGCCAGGCGCGATCCGCTCTTCGTCGATGTCGTGCGCCGCCATCTGCGCATTCCCGCGCACCTTTCGGTTTGAGCGAGGACCTGGCCGTGATGAACCTCGCCGAATATCGCAACAAGAATGGTCGCCTCGCCGACTTCCTGCCGTGGGTGGCGCTGATCGGTGAAGGCATCGTCCTCAACAAGGACGGCAGTTTTCAGCGGACGGCGCAGTTCCGTGGGCCGGACCTCGACAGCGCCGTGCCCGCCGAATTGGTCGCTGTCGCCGGCCGCCTCAACAACGCCTTCCGCCGTCTAGGCTCAGGCTGGGCGATCTTCGTCGAAGCGCAGCGGCATGTCTCGAACCGCTATCCCAAAAGCATATTCCCGGATTCGGCGTCGGCGCTGGTCGAAGCCGAGCGCAAGGCCGACTTCGAGGAAGCCGGCGCACATTTCGAGTCCAGCTACTTCCTGACCTTCTGTTATCTGCCGCCGGCGGAAGACGCAGCCCGCGCCGAGACCTGGCTTTACGAAGGCCGCGACCGGTCGGGCGTCGATCCGCACGAGGCGCTGACCGGCTTCGCCGACCGTATCGATCGCATCCTGCGTCTCGTCGAAGCCTTCATGCCGGAATGTGTCTGGCTCGATGATGCCGAGACACTGACCTATCTGCACGCTTGCGTCTCGACCAAGCGGCACCGGGTTCGCGTGCCAGAAACGCCGATGTATCTCGACGCTCTACTCGCCGATCAGCCGCTGACTGGCGGCCTCGAACCAATGCTCGGCAACCAGCACATCCGTGTGCTGACCATCACCGGCTTTCCGACCGCGACGACGCCCGGCCTACTCGACGAGTTGAACCGGATGGCGTTCCCCTATCGCTGGAGCACGCGCGCGATCCTGCTCGACAAGACTGACGCGACGAAGCTCCTCACCAAGATCCGCCGCCAGTGGTTCGCAAAGCGCAAGTCGATCGCCGCGATCCTCAAGGAAGTGATGACCAATGAAGCGTCGGCGCTGGTCGATACGGACGCCTCGAACAAGGCGGCAGACGCTGACCTCGCGTTGCAGGAACTCGGCGCCGACTATTCCGGGATCGCCTACGTCACCGCGACGGTGACGGTGTGGGACGCCGATCCGCGTACCGCCGACGAAAAACTGCGCCTCGTCGAGAAGGTCATTCAGGGCCGTGACTTCACGGCGATGGCCGAGACCATCAATGCCGTGGACGCCTGGCTCGGATCACTGCCGGGGCATGTCTATGCCAACGTTCGGCAACCGCCGATCTCCACGCTCAACCTCGCCCACATGATTCCCCTGAGCGCCGTGTGGGCGGGGCCGGAACGGGACGAGCATCTCGCAGCGCCCCCGCTGCTCTTCGGAAAGACTGAAGGCTCGACCCCGTTCCGGTTTTCCCTGCACGTCGGCGATGTCGGCCACACGCTGATCGTCGGGCCGACCGGTGCGGGCAAGTCCGTCCTGCTGGCTCTGATAGCGATGCAGTTCCGGCGCTATGCCGGCGCGCAGGTGTTCGCCTTCGATTTCGGCGGCTCGATCCGCGCTGCCGCACTCGCCATGCGAGGCGACTGGCATGATCTGGGTGGCGGTCTCACCGAAGGCAGCGCCGACAGCGTATCGCTTCAGCCACTCGCCCGCGTCGATGACCCCGCCGAACGGGCATGGGCGGCCGACTGGCTCGCCGCGATCCTGTCCCGTGAGAGCGTCGCGCTCACGCCAGAGGTGAAAGAGCACCTCTGGACGGCGCTGACCTCACTGGCGTCTGCGCCGATCGAGGAACGCACGATCACGGGCCTATGTGTCCTCTTGCAGTCCAACGACCTCAAGCAGGCATTGCGACCCTATTGCATCGGCGGGGCATGGGGGCGGTTGCTCGACGCGGAGAGCGAACATCTCGGCACGGCGACAGTCCAAGCTTTCGAGACCGAGGGGCTGATCGGCACGGAAGCTGCACCCGCCGTGCTCGCCTATCTGTTCCACCGGATCGAAGATCGGCTCGACGGATCGCCCACGCTCATCATCGTCGATGAAGGATGGCTCGCGCTCGACGACGAGGGCTTCGCCGGCCAACTCCGCGAATGGCTAAAGACGCTGCGCAAGAAGAACGCGAGCGTCATCTTCGCCACGCAAAGCCTGTCCGACATCGACGGCTCGGCGATCGCTCCCGCCATCATCGAAAGCTGCCAGACCCGGATTCTGCTCCCGAACGAGCGGGCGATCGAACCCCAGATCACCGCCATCTATCGCCGCTTCGGCCTCAACGACCGGCAGATCGAGATCGTCGCGCGGGCCATGCCCAAGCGCGATTACTACTGCCAGTCGCGGCGTGGCAACCGCCTGTTCGAGCTGGGTCTCAGCCAAGTGGCGCTGGCGCTGTGCGCTGCCTCGGCGAAGACCGACCAGACCGCGATCGCCAACATTATCGCGGAACACGGACCCGAAGGCTTCCTCGACGCATGGCTGCGTCTTCGCGGCGTCGACTGGGCCGCCGATCTCATTCCCAACCTGACCAACCTGGAGAAACTGAAATGAAACTACGCCGCACTCGTGCGGCGCGGCTCGCTGCCGCGCTGCTCATCGCTCCGTTCGCCATCGCCCCGATGCTGGCGACGCCCGCGCAGGCGCAATGGACCGTGTTTGATCCGTCCAACTACGCGCAGAACCTGCTGACTGCGGCGCGGTCGCTCCAGCAGATCAACAATCAGATCACCAGCCTGCAAAACCAGGCGCAGTCGCTCATCAACCAGGCCCGCAATCTCGCCAGCCTGCCTTATTCCTCGCTGCAACAGCTCCAGCAGTCCGTTCAGCGGACGCAGCAGCTTCTCAGTCAGGCGCAGAACATCGCTTATAATGTTCAGCAGATCGATCAGGTGTTCCAGAGCAAATACGCCAACGTGTCGATGTCAGCGTCGGACACGCAACTGATCGCCGATGCCAAGACCCGCTGGCAGAACACGGTCGGCAGTTTGCAGGATGCCATGCGCGTGCAAGCCACCGTGGTCGGCAACATCGACACCAACCGCACGCAGATGTCGGCGCTGGTCGGATCGAGCCAATCAGCGACGGGGGCATTGCAAGCAACGCAGGCCGGCAACCAGCTTCTCGCGTTGCAGGCACAGCAACTCGCCGACCTCACCGCTGTCGTCGCCGCCAACGGGCGAGCGCAGGCGCTGCGAGATGCCGAACAGGCAGCCGCCGCCGAACAGGGGCGCGAACAACGCCGCCGATTCCTGACACCCGGTGCGGGCTATCAGCCGGGCAATGCCCGGATGTTCCCCAGCAGCGGCAACTGAGGAACGGGCGATGGACGGCAAGAGCCTCGCGCGCATCGGCGCCGTCATCTTCGTCGCGGTTGCGATCACCGCGACTACGATCGAGATGAACCGCCATGAGGTTGCGCCGGATAATGTTGCGACACAGGCGCGTCCTGTCACGGAGCGAGATCCGCTGGATGCGGAACTCACCCGGTGCAGCGGGATCGGTGAGGCCGGCGCGCGCGATCCGTCCTGCCTGAAAGCCTGGGCTGACAACCGCCGCCGGTTTCTCGGCCCTGACCGGGAAGGACGCTGACCATGCAGGGCACCGGCGTCATCGACCATTTCCTTGAGGTCTTCACCCGCTACATCGACGGCGGCTTCGGCCTGTTGCAGGGCGAGGTGGAGTTTATCGCCACCACGTTGATCGTCATCGACGTGACCCTAGCCGCGCTATTCTGGTCGTGGGGGGCAGACGACGACATCATCGCTCGCTTGGTCAAGAAAACGCTGTTCGTCGGCGTCTTCGCTTACATCATCGGCAACTGGAACAACCTTGCCCGCATCATCTTCGAGAGCTTCGCTGGTCTCGGCCTGAAGGCCTCCGGCACCGGCTTCACCGTCTCCGATCTCCTGCGCCCGGGCAAGGTCGCGCAGACCGGACTCGATGCCGGGCACCCACTGCTCGAATCCATCTCGAACCTGATGGGCTACTGGTCCTTCTTCGAGAATTTCATCCAGATCGCCTGCATGCTGTTCGCCTGGGCGCTCGTGCTCCTCGCTTTCTTCGTGCTCGCCATCCAGCTCTTCGTGACGCTGATCGAGTTCAAGCTTTCGACACTCGCCGGTTTCGTCCTCATTCCGTTCGGCCTGTTCGGCAAATCCGCTTTCATGGCCGAACGGGTGCTCGGCAATGTCATCTCGTCGGGCATCAAGGTCATGGTGCTGGCCGTCATTATCGGTATCGGCTCGACGCTCTTCTCCGAGTTCACCGCTGGTTTCGGCGGAGCCACGCCGTCGATCGACGATGCGATGGCCATCGTTCTCGCGGCGCTGACGCTCCTGGGCCTCGGCATCTTCGGTCCCGGCATTGCCAACGGTCTCGTTTCCGGTGGTCCGCAACTCGGCGCAGGCGCGGCGATCGGCACGGGTCTCGCCGCCGGCGGCATGGTGGCAGCGGGTGCGGCGACGGTTGGCGCTGTCGCGTCCGGTGGCGCTGCCCTCGTGGGTGGCGCCGCAGCGGCAGCACGTGGCGGTGCGGCGCTCGCCGGTGGCGCGTCGACTGCCTACAGCCTTGGTGCTGCCGGTCAGAGCGGCGCATCGGGCGTCGCCTCTGGTCTCGGCAATGTCGCTAGCACAGGCGCACAGGCGGCCGTCTCACCCCTGAAGCGCGCAGCCAGCCGCGCAGCCGACAGTATGAAGCAGAGCTACCAGTCCGGTGCGCGTGCAGCGTTTGAGGTGTCGGGCGGATCGTCGACCGCAGGAACTATCGGCGGCGATGCTGCTGACACCGCGTCGGCACCTGCCGCATCAGCCGCCACCGACGGCCCGCCCGCCTGGGCCAAGCGCATGAAACGCTCGCAGCAAATGACCCACGGCGTTCAGGCCGCCGCCCATGCGGTGCGCAGCGGCGACAGCCACGGCGGCGGCTCTTCCGTCAACCTCTCCGAAAGCGACTGACCATGTTCAAACGACCTTCCAACCACTACGGCAAATCCCCGCAGCCCGAGACGCCTTATCAACGCGCCGCGCAAATCTGGGACGAGCGCATCGGTTCGTCCCGCGTGCAGGCGCGGAACTGGCGATTGATGGCATTTGGTTCTCTGGCGCTGTCTGCCGGTTTGTCGGCGGGGTTGTTCTGGCAGTCGATGAACGGTTCGATCGTGCCGTGGGTGGTGCAGGTCGATCGGTTGGGCCAGGCGCAAGCCGTTGCACCCGCAACCGCCGACTATCAGCCCAATGACGCGCAGATCGCCTTCTACCTCGCGCGCTTCATCGAACAGGTCCGGTCCATCCCCGCCGATGCGATCATCGTGCGGCAGAACTGGTTGCGCGCCTATGACTTCACCACGCAGGGCGGCGCGCTGGCTCTCAACGACTATGCCCGCGCCAACGACCCATTCGCCAAGGTCGGCAAGCAACAGATCGCAGTAGAAGTCTCCAGCGTGATCCGGGCGTCGCCGACGAGCTTCCGCGTCGCCTGGATCGAGCGCCGCTATCAGGACGGCAGCCTCGCCGAAACGGCGCGCTGGTCCGCCATCCTCACTGTTGCCGTGCAGCCGCCGCGCGACGCAGACACGCTGCGCAAGAACCCGCTCGGAATCTACATCAACGCAATCAACTGGTCGAAGGAGCTTGGACAATGACGCCGACCTTCCGCACAGCTGGGAAGCCGGCTTTCCGTAATGCCTCACTCGCGGCTCTGCTGTTTTCCGCATCCGCGCTTGCCGGGTGCGCCGGTCACATACCCCCACCTGAAATTTCCTATGACGATGCCGCGCCTGCTGTGCAGACAGTCGATCCGCCCGCGCCGGTCAGGGTGGTCGCGCTGCCGCAACCGCTGCCGCTTCCTGGTCAGTTGAAGCCGGTGGGAAAGGACGGCAAACCCGAACCTGAAGCCGCCGATCCGACCGTGCGCGTCAATCAGGCGAACGCCGCGGCCCGGATGCAGCCGGTGCGTAACGGATTCATCAATTCGATGCAGGTCTATCCCTTCGTCGATAGCGCGCTCTATCAGGTCTATGCTTCGCCGGGACAGATAACCGACATAAGCCTCCAGCCGGGCGAACAACTCGTCGGCTCCGGTCCCGTCGCCGCCGGCGACACCGTGCGCTGGATCATCGGCGATACCGAAAGCGGCATTGGCGCGACGAAACAAATCCATATTCTCGTCAAGCCGACCCGCGCCGAACTGATGACCAATCTCGTCATCAACACCGACCGGCGCACCTATCATATGGAACTGCGCTCGACGCCCTCGACCTATATGGCCTCTGTCTCGTGGCAATATCCGCAGGACCAGCTCATCGCGCTGCGCCGCCAGAACAGCCAAGCCGAAGCACAACAGCCGGTCGCCAACGGCATTGACCTGTCTCGCGTCAATTTCCGGTATGAGGTGGCCGGCGACCGCGCACCCTGGCGGCCACTGCGCGCCTTCGACGATGGACAACAGGTGTTCATCGAGTTTCCGCGCGGCATCGGCCAGGGCGAGATGCCGCCGCTGTTCGTCGTCGGTCCAGAGGGCAATACCTCGGAACTGGTCAACTATCGCGTGCGCGGCAATTACATGATCGTCGACCGCTTGTTTGCGGCCGCGGAACTGCGCTTCGGAGCAGATAAGAACCAGAAGCGCGTTCGCATCTCCCGCACTGATGGGAGGCCCGCGTCGTGAGCACCGAACGTGATCCCGAGAACGAAGCAGGGGTGAGGCCTGAAGCGGCATCGCCACCCGAAACGGCAGAGGATGACTCTCGTCCCCTCACCGGCGAGCCAGTGGCGCCGATGCGGCTGCGCCCTGAACCGCCGCGAGTCACCCGCCTGTCACGCAAAGTTCTTGCCGGTCTCGGCCTGGCGGCCAGTCTGGGTGTCGGCGGTGCGCTGATCTACGCGCTCCAGACCCGGCACTTAGGCAATCAAGGCCAGGAACTCTTTTCCACCGACAACCGCACGACTCCGGACGGACTGTCGGGCCTGCCGAAGGACTATAGCGGCGTGCCCAAGCTCGGCCCGGCGCTACCAGGCGATCTCGGCCGGCCGATTCTCAATGGACCGAACGGCAGCCAAGCTGGTGCGGCGCCTGGGATCGCCACGGTCTCCGGTCCCAGCCCGGAAGAACAACGGCGGGCGCAGGAGCTGGAATCGGCGCGAACTGCTCGGCTGTTTGCCCCCACGGAAACGCGGCCAGGCAATACTGCAACGACAGCGCCCGCCGCGACGACAGCGCCGTCCGCGACAGACCTTGCCAGCCTCGGCCTGGCGCCGCAGCCGTCGACGCCTTCCGCCCAGGATCGCCAGCTCGCTTTCCTCAACCAGACGCCCGACAAGCGCACGGTCTCGCCGGATCGTGTTGCGGCGCCGGCATCGGCCAATGTGCTTCAGGCGGGCGCGGTGATTTCCGCTGCGCTGATCACCGGCATCCGTTCCGATCTGCCCGGCCAGATCACCGCGCAGGTGACGGAGAACATCTACGACAGCCCGACGGGCAAGATCCTACTCATCCCGCAGGGCACGCGGGTTATCGGTCAGTATGACGCAGGCGTCGGCTTCGGACAGCGCCGCGTCCTCCTCGTCTGGAACCGGCTGATGTTTCCCAATGGCCGATCCATAGTGCTGGAACGCCAACCCGGCGCGGACGCCGAGGGTTACGCCGGACTTGAAGACGGCGTCGATTATCATTGGGGGGAACTCTTCAAGGCGGCCGCCCTTTCAACGCTCCTCAGCGTCGGGGCCGAGGCCGGGACCAGCCAGAACGAAAACAGCCTCGTTCAGGCGCTGCGCTCAGGCGCATCCAACAGCATTAGCCAGACTGGCCAGCAAATAGTCAGCCGCCAGCTCAATATCGCGCCGACATTGACGGTCCGGCCCGGATTTCCGGTTCGCGTCATCGTTACGCGCGATCTCGTGCTCGAACCCTATGGAGGCTGAAATGGCGAAGCTGAAACTATCTCCCATTGCCGACGACAAGCCCGTGAAGGTCGTTGTCGAACTGCCGACCAGCCTGCATCGCGATCTCATCGCCTACGCGGAGATCCTTGGCCGTGAATCCGGCCATCCGAAGACTGATCCGGTTCGACTGATCGTTCCCATGCTGGCGCGATTCATTGCGACGGATCGGGGTTTTGCGAAAGCAAAGCAGGGACGGCCAGTTCACGGGGAAACTCGCTGATCTCCTGCGATTTCCCGATACCAGCCATGTACCTCGCCATCTCAAGAAGTCGATGCAACGCCGGGTTGTCGTTTTGCGGCGACCAAACCGCGCAAAAGGGCAGGAGTTCGCCGACGATGGGTCGGAACATGACACCCGGAAATTGCGCGGCCGTTGTCGCTTCGCTCGTGACCGTCAAACCGCGGCCGAGCGCCACGAGGCGCATCAGGTTGTCCCGGCCGACGGCCTGATGGTGGATTTCAGGGTGGCGGCCAAGATCGGCCAGCCGCTTCACAAGGTAGTCGTGAATTTCCTCGCCGGGCGCGCTCTCACTGACGATGAAGGGTTCGCCGGCAAGTTCAGCGAAATCGACTTCCCCGTCGCCGCCGAGTCGATGCCCTGTCGGCAGTACGACGTAGATGCGTTCTGTCCAGAGTTGTAGGCCATCGCAGCCAGGCCAATCCGCCTCCCCGGTTATGAACGCGACATCGAGTTGGTGCTTCCGGATGGCGGCCACATGATCTGCGGGATTGCCGTCGATGAACGTGAGTTTCACGGCGGCGTGGCGGGCGCCAAACGATTCGATCAGGTCGGATAGAAATCCCGACGCCAGTGACGAGAATATTCCGATATGAACGTGACCGTCTTCACCGCGGCCGATCGCCGTCGCCTCGGCCTTTGCGAGGCCGATTTCCATCAGAGCCTTGCGGCCGCGTTGGACGAACTGTTTCCCGGCATGCGTGAGCATGACGCCGCTTGGAGAGCGGATGAAGAACGCCGTCCCAAGCCGGTCCTCCAGCTCGCGGATGCGGCGGCTGATCGCCGATTCTTGAACGCCCAAAACTGCGGCAGCGCGCCGAAAGCTGCCATGGTCTGCCGCAGCAATCACATATTGGATGTGGCGGACTTGTACCGGCAAACTGATGGCCTCACCGATCAAGCGCCGAGGCGAGCGCCAGTTTCGCTGTCTTCGGGTCGTAGACGTATCCGGTTATCGTCCCGTCCCTGATTCGGCTGACCGCCTCATCGACGGCGAAAAGTGGAGCTAGAAACCATTCCTTGGGCACGATCGGTTGGCCGAAGCGATCCTTGATTTCGACATCAAGGCGCGCCGCGCCAAAGACCTTATGGATCAAGGATTCGAGCTTCGCCCGATTGACGTTGAAGAGTTCATAGGTGGCGACGATCTCGACATCGGCCATGAGATAGGTGGGGTCGAGGCGCGCATTGGCGATGCGGCGTTCCACACTGCCGCCTGTCACGCCGATCTTGTGCAGAATTTCCCGGTTGGCGACCACCAACGGATGGTCAGATTTGCTACGCAACACGTAGATCGTGCCGCTGGCCTGATCGCCGTCACCGGTCTGGTCGTCGAAAAGCGGCCCGGCGCTGGGCTCTGTGATCCGCCGACCGGCATCATCCTTGTAAAGGGCACGCTGGAGCGACCGCAGCAGCAGATCGCTCTCGGTGCCGTTGGAATAGATCACCCGGAGCCGCGCGTCGGTTTCCCCGTTCGGCGCCTTTATCGGATCGCCGACCTCGGCGACATAGGCAGTCTGACCGCCAAGGATGAAAAACTGGCCGATTTGAATATCGGCTTTGAGGAAGCCCGCATCTTTGACAAAGCGCCTTGTCGTGCGAAGCCCGCTTTCAAGGTCGCTTTGCACCTGTTGGAACAGGGGCTTGAACGTCTCGAAATCAAGGCATTTTTCCCGGCTCGCGATTTCCTCGGCTTCGCGCTTTTCCGCGCTGGTGCGCACGTGGCGCAGTTGGGTGATGTCAGATGAACCCGCCGCACCTTCCAGTTCGGCGAGTAGTTCATCCTCGTCCATCGAGTCCGCAGGCGCGACGGACGCCGCAGGCGCGCCCGTCAGCAATCCCTGATGATCAAACGGCGTAAGCAGGGACCGGCAATCGTCCAGCGCGCGCAGGCGGTCGAGCCGCACGGCGTAGAGCCGCTCGAAAATGTCGCCGTCCTCGCCATGTCGGGGCGCATGGCCGTTCTTTTCGACGAACCGCTGAATTTCCTCGAAGCCCGCGATGATGCGTTCCTCGCGGGGCGAACGGCCACCCTTCTTTTCCGGTTGGGCGAAATCCGCCAGTTCGTCGCGCAGTTCGTCAAGATCGAAGTCACTCATAGCGGCCCTCATCCTTGAAGCGGACGAATGCGGCGGCTCCCTCAGCCAGGTGCTTTTCCCAGGCATCGGCGGAACTGATCGACGGCAGCCTTCCGCGCTCGCGCTTAAACTCTACGGCGCGCTTGGCGATCACCTTGGCCTCTTCTGGCGTCAGGCTGGTGCGCTTGGCGGCGATCGCTGCGGCAACCTGCTTCAGGCTCTCCTCGCTCATCGTCTTGGCGAGGATCGCATAGGCTTCGCCGAATGGATTGACCCGGTCGATCAGGTCGATGTCCAGCTCCCGCACGTCCATCGCGAACTTGCGGACGCCATCGACAAACGCCGTATTGGCGCTCTCCTCGCCAAGCGAACTGCCGGACGCCACTTCCTTCGCCTTCTGGGTCAGGTTAAGCGCCGCGACGGCGTGCTGGCGAACGGCTTCCTGATCCTCGGCGTCGAGCTGTGGGAACTTGTCCTTGATGATCTTGCCCATGCGCACCTGGGTCAGTTCCTCGGGCACCAGCTCCTCGTCGAACAGGCCACGCTCGATTGTGGTCTTGTCCTGCACAAAGGCAGCGATCACCTCGTTCAGATCCTCCTGGCAGATCCGCGTCGCTTCCTCGCTCTTGGGCGTAGCCAGACCCTTGATCTCGATCTGGAATTTACCGGATTCCTCGTTGAACCCGACGTTGCACTTGTTCGGATCGTAGCCGCCCACGCCATAGTCGAAACCCGGTGTCGGCTGGTTCTGCGGGTTCTTCGGCTTGAACTCGAAGCGCGGCGCCAGCACCTGCTCCATGAGCAGGCTGGCGGCGATGGCTTTCAACGTATCGTTGACAGCCTCGGTCACGATGTCATCGGCGGCGGCAGGTTCGGCGATCAGGTTCGAGAAGCGGGCGCGGGTCTTGCCCGGCGCATCGCGGGTTGCTCGACCGATGATTTGCACGATTTCAGTGAGGCTAGAGCGGTAGCCCACTGTCAGCGCATGTTCGCACCAGATCCAATCAAAGCCTTCCTTCGCCATGCCCAGCGCGATGATGATGTCGACGTGGTCACGATTGTTTTTCTGCGCCGAATCTTTCAGCGCGGCGGACACACGGTCCCGCTTGGCCGGATCGTCATCGACCAGATCGGCGATGCGCAAAATCCGCCCGTCGGCAGCCTTGACCAATTGGAAGCCCGTGGCGGGATCGGTCCCTTGCCAGGCGCCTAGCGTCTCGATGATGTGCTCCACCTCCTTGATCTTGTCCTTCGTGCTCTCGCGCGAATTGACGTT
>FSSH01003804.1_pt1 | contig 48954 bp, 47 predicted proteins | sample 1166101 | NCBI WGS metagenome assembly FSSH01 (sample SAMEA32972668, study PRJEB13176) | freshwater metagenome | biome: Drinking water system; feature: Biomass in drinking water that filtered by 0.45 um membrane; material: drinking water | place: USA | collected 2012-12-20 | depth 0 m
GACGAGCCGACCAACCATCTGGATGCCGAGTCGGTCCAATGGCTCGAGCAACATTTGCAGCAATACAAGGGCACGGTCATCGCCGTGACCCACGACCGCTACTTCCTCGACAACGTGGCCGGATGGATTCTGGAATTAGACCGTGGCCACGGCATTCCCTTCCAGGGCAACTACACGTCCTGGCTGGAGCAGAAGAAAGATCGATTGGAGAAGGAAGAGAAGGCGGAGTCGAAGCGCCAAAAGACGCTGGAGCATGAACTCGAATGGATCAGAATGTCACCCAAGGCCCGTCAATCCAAGGGCAAGGCGCGGTTGAATCGCTATGAGGAGCTGGTCAATCAACGACAAGACAATGTGGCGGAGGATTTGGAAATTTACATTCCGCCGGGACCACGGCTGGGCGACATCGTGGTTGAAGCCAAAGGGATCGGCAAGGCCTTCGGTGATAACCTGCTGTATGAGAATGTGAGTTTCAGCCTGCCGAAGGGCGGGATCGTCGGGGTGATCGGGCCGAACGGCGCCGGCAAGACCACGATGTTCAAGATGATCATCGGCAAGGAGAAGCCGGATGCGGGGTCGATCAAGATCGGCGAGACGGTGAAGCTCGGCTACGTCGATCAGGACCGCAGTTTGGACGGGAACAAGACGGTGTACGAAATCATTTCCGAAGGCCAGGACACCGTCAAGCTCGGCAAGGTGGAGGTCAATGCCAGAGGCTACTGTGCCCGCTTCAACTTTGCCGGGACTGATCAACAGAAGAAGGTGAAGGAGCTCTCCGGCGGCGAGCGCAATCGTGTCCATCTGGCCCGCATGCTGAAGGAGGGGGCGAACCTCATCATCCTGGACGAGCCCACGAACGATTTGGACGTGAATACGCTGCGCGCCCTTGAAGAGGGGCTGGAAAACTTTGCGGGCTGCGCCGTCATCAGCAGCCACGACCGGTGGTTCCTCGACAGAATCGCCACCCATATCCTTGCCTTCGAGGGCGACAGCAAAATCGTCTGGTTCGAGGGCAACTACAGTGAGTACGAAGCGGATCGGAAAAGACGGCTCGGCAAGGATGCCGACCAGCCCCACCGGATTCGCTACCGGAAGCTCACGCGTTAAGAGAGCACGTCTCTGTATTTCTTTCAGTCTCAGCCATACCTGAGGTTGATGGGGAACCCGCGCCGGCGGCCCACCCGCTCACCGTTTACCCCCACGTCCCCACTCAAGATGTTTCATGATCATACCGATATCGATGGTGCGCAGAGAAGCGCACCATCGAGTCTTCCATGACAGGCGATGGTATTCGTGGTCAGTTCCATACGGCTCAGGTCTCTGCCGGTCGATGTGAGTCTGAAAGGCACAGCATCGCCAAGGCAGGTGATCTACGGCGTGACGCATGAATCCAGACTTATGGTGGGACCGATCCCGTTCATGTTTGCTCGGGCAGGTAGCGTCACCGACCTTGAGCGTAGACTCTCGTGAGGATCGGCGTGGTCGGCGCCTATCCTAAAATGGTTCAAGCCAAAGTGGGCACCCGCGGCCGGACAGCGTCTTCCCCTATCGGTATGTGCGGCTGGAATAACTCAGCAGCCGGGTTGTTCACATGAAATCGAAATCATCCCTCCAGCATAGCGTCACAGAGCAAACCCATCGGTCGGTCTTCTCGTATATAGGTCACATGCTTCCTAGGGGCCTCGTGCTGTCCGATGCAGCATGGTCCGGGCGACACCGGTTGCTCCTTAATCTGCTGGTGCTGCATGTCGTTGGGCTCGCGTGCTTTGGCCTGATCGTACATCGCAGTCCATCCGTCGTGCTCTCTGAGAGCGCCATCGTGGCCGTATTCACTGCTGTGGCCGCCATCAGGCAACTTGGGCGGCGTCTGCGTGCCGCGCTGGCCACGATGGGCCTCATCAGCGCGTCCACAGGACTGGTACATCTGTCGGGTGGATATATAGAGGCGCATTTTCACTTCTTCATTATCCTTGTGTTTATCATTCTCTATCAGGACTGGCTGCCATTTCTGTTGGCGCTGGGTGTGACTGCGCTACACCATGGGATTGTGGGCACACTTGTTCCGATCATGGTCTATAACCATCCGGAGGCAATTGCGCATCCCTGGCTTTGGGCCGGTATTCACGCAGGGGCAGTCCTGGCGGAGAGCGTAGGGCTCTTGATCTATTGGCGGCTACATGAAGAAGACGTATTGGAACTGAAGCGGTCGGAAGCACTCGTGGCGTCAATTGTGGGACACCTGCCGGATATGCTGTTCGTGAAAGATGCGAAGGATCTCAGCTTTGTGCGGCTGAACAAGGCGGGAGAGGAGCTGCTCGGTGTGTCGCAATCCGAAATCCTGGGCAAGACCGACTATGATCTCTTTACCAAAGAAGAAGCCGACTTTTTTACGGCCAAGGATCGCGAAGTCCTGGTGGGCCGACGCCTGCTCGATATTCCGGAAGAGCCGATTCAGACAAAAGACAAAGGCGTGCGGATTCTGCGCACGAAGAAGATCCCGATCTTGGACGACGCTGGCCGGCCGCAGTATCTGCTGGGTATCTCCGAAGATATTACGGAGCACAAGCAAGCGGAGCAGCGGCTGACCGTCCAGCATGAGGTCGCCAAAGTGCTGGTCAACGCATCAGAGCTGGACGATGCGATCTCCGGGATTCTGCAACCGGTCTGCGAAGCATTAGGCTGGGATGAGGGGCTTCTGTGGGTAGTCGATGAATCGTCCCGGAGGCTTCAGTGCCATTCGACGTGGACTGCTCCCGGCGTACTGTCCAACGACTACGCCACGGCGAGTCGCGAATTGAGCTTTGAGCTGGGCGTTGGGCTACCCGGTCGGGTCTGGGCGAGCGCAAAACCGGAGTGGATTTCAGACGTGACTCAAGACCAGAATTTCCCGCGACTGGCGCTCGCTACGCGGGCGGGGCTCCACACGTTTGCAGGCTTTCCCGTCAGATTGCCAGATCGTGTCTATGCGGTGCTGGAATTTTACCACCATGAGATCCTGCCGGAGGATCACGCGCTCCTGACCACCTTCCAGGCCGTGGCCGACCAGCTCAGCCAGTTCTGTTCGCGCAAGCGGACGGAAGAAGAGAGCCTCAAACGGGAAACGCTGTTTTCCCTGATGCTGAACACCGGCCCCGGCTGTATCAAGCGTGTGGCCGCTGACGGGACCCTGCTGCATATGAATCCGGCCGGGCTCCAACTGATCGAAGCGTGTCACGAAAGGGACGCGATCGGGCGATGCGTGTTTGACCTGGTGGTGTCTGAGCACAGGGCCTCTTTCATCGAGATGCACCAGTCGGTGATCGAGGGCAGCTCCCGAACGCTCCAGTTTGAAATTATCGGCCTGCAAGGAACTCGGCGATGGATGGAAACCTTCGCAGTCCCGTTCCGGAGTCCGGTCACGGATCGCATGGAGCACCTTGCGGTGACCCACGATATTACCGAGCGGAAGCGAACGGAAGCGTTGTTGCAATCTTCCGAGGAGAAACTCCGACAGGCCCTCAAGGCCTCCAATATCGGCCTGTGGGATTGGCATACGGAAACGAATGAAGTCTTGCTTTCTCGGGAGTGGAAGAGCCAGCTCGGTTATGAAGAACGCGAGCTCCCGGACACGTTCGACACCTGGGAGCAGCGCCTCCACCCCGATGACTATGCCGGGGCAATCGCCTATGCCCGGGCCTATCTGGCCCAGCCCGAAGGCGACTATCAACAGGAATTCCGGCTCCGACACAAGGACGGGACGTACCGGTGGATCGAGGCGCGGGCCTCGTTCGTGGCGGAGTCGGATGGGCGGCGCGTGCGTCTGTTGGGAGCCCACACCGACATCACTGAACGGAAGCGGGCGGCGGAGGCGTTGCAGCTCACGCAATTCGCGATGGATCAAGCCGTGGATGCGGTGTACTGGATCGACCAGCACGCCAACATTTTGTACGCCAACGAAGCAGCCAGCGTCATGGTGGGCTATGTTTCCGACGAGCTTCGGGCGATGACCGTCCACGATTTGAACCCCGATTTTAAGCCCGACATGTGGCCCGACTTCTGGGCGGAATCCCGTCGGCGCAAGTCCATGGGGCTCGAAACGGTCCATCGGACCAAGGGTGGCCAGGTGATCCCGATCGAAGTCCATGTCAACCATCTGGCCTATGAAGGCCACGAATTCCACTGTGCGTTTGTCCGGGACATCACCGCGCGCAAGCAGGCCGAGGAAGCTCTCACTCGGAGCCACGACTTACTCAAATCCTTTGTCGAGCACACGCCTGCCGCCGTGGCCATGCTGGACAAGGATCTCCGGTATATCGCTGTCAGCCGTCGCTGGTTACAGGACTACCGACTTGGCGATCAGGATCTGATCGGCAGACAGCACTACGACGTGTTCCCGGAAGTTCGATTGAACGAAGAATGGCAAGCGATCCATCGTCGTTGTTTGGACGGGGCTGTGGAAGGTCGTGAAGAAGACCGGTTCGTTCGCGCAGACGGGTCCGAAGACTGGCTCAAATGGGAGGTGCGCCCCTGGCGGGAGGCCACGGGTGACATCGGCGGCATCATCATGTTTACGGAAGTTATCACCGAGCGGAAGCGGGCGGAGCAGGCCATCGAACGACTCATGCACCGTTACAAAGATCTGGTCGATTCGATCAATGGCATCGTGTGGGAGTCCGATGCCGTGACGATGCAGTTTACTTTCGTCAGCCGGCAAGCCGAGGCCATCCTCGGTTATCCGGTCGAACAATGGCTCTCCTCGCCGACCTTCTGGGTGGACCACATGCACCCCGAGGACCGGAGCTGGGCGCCGCAGTACTGTCTTGAGAAGGTCCGCCAGCATCACGGGCACACCTTCGAATACCGCATGCTGGCCGCCGACGGCCGCACCGTCTGGATTCAGGATCGCGTATCGGTCCTCGTTGAGAACGGACAGGTCGCCAAACTGCGTGGCATCCTGGCGGACATCACCGCCCGCAAGCAGGCTGAAGACGGGCTTCGAGCCAGCGAGAACCGGCTCCGGCTTACCATTGAGATTGCAACCGATGGTTTGTGGGACTGGGACCTGATCACCGGGCAGGCCTACTACAGTCCGAGTTGGATTCGGCTTCTAGGCCTCGAGCAGGAGGAGTGCGTTCTCAACAATATCTCCGATTGGAAGACCCGCGTGCATCCGGATGATTGTCCGTGGGTCGAGGAAGCGCTGAACGATCACCTGGAAGCGAGAATTGCTACTTTTGTGATCGAACACCGTGTTCGCCACCGCTCAGGTGAGTGGAAATGGTTCGCCATGCGCGGGAAGGTGACACGCTGGAATGACGCCGGCCGGCCGGCCTGCATGATGGGCGTGATGACCGATATCACCGAACGCCGCCGGTCCGATGCCGCTCTGGCGCAAGCTGCGCAGGAACTTGAAACCAAGAACCATGAACTGGAAGAGGCTCGCGACAAGGCCCTCGATGCCGTGAAGATCAAATCCGAATTCCTGGCCACTATGAGCCATGAGATCCGGACACCGATGAACGGGATCATCGGCATGACCGGGCTACTGCTCGATACGGCGCTGTCCGACGAACAGAAGGAATATGCCGACATGGTGCGCCGATCCGGCGAGCACCTGCTGGACGTCATCAACGACATTTTGGACTTTTCCAAGATCGAAGCGGGCAAACTTAATCTCGAGCGCCTTGAGTTTGATGTGCGTACGACCATCGAAGACACCCTCGCGCTTGTCGCAGAGCGAGCCTATGCCAAAGGTCTCGAACTTGCGTGCCTGGTACAGTCCGACGTGCCGGCCGGGCTCCGTGGCGACCCCGGCCGTCTGCGCCAGGTCCTGGTGAATCTCCTCGGCAATGCGATCAAGTTTACCGAACGGGGGGACGTCGTCCTTGCGGTTAGTCTGGCGGCTGATGCCGAAGGCCGCACATCAACGGATCTTTTGGTGAAGTTTGAGGTGACGGACAGCGGGATCGGACTGACGCCTGAGCAGCAGGGAAAACTCTTCCAGCCGTTCACCCAAGCGGATGGGTCGACGACGCGCAAGTTCGGAGGGACCGGCTTGGGATTGGCCATTTCCAAGAAGCTGGTGGAGTTGATGGGCGGACAGATCGGAGTCACGAGCGGGACGGGGGCGGGCAGCACCTTTTGGTTCACCATCCGGTGCGAGGCTCAACTCGAAGATGTTCGTCACGTATCGCCGATTCCGGTCAGCCTCTCAGGCTGCCGAACGCTCATCGTCGACGATCATACGATGAGTCGGAAGACGCTGGAGTATCAGCTGCGCGCGAAGGGCCTTGCCTACGAAAGTGCCGAAGGCGGGGCTCACGCGCTGGACTTGCTGCGGAGTGCCGCGGAGCGGGGTGAGCCGTTTGACCTGGCGATTTTGGATTTGCAAATGCCGAGCATGGACGGCCTGGAGTTGGCCCGCCGGATTAAGACGGAATCGCCGATCAGTTCCACCCGCTTGATCCTCCTCACATCATTGGGCCGGCGTGGCGACGCCAAGGCGGCTCAGGATGCCGGGATCGCCGCCTACTTGACGAAACCGATCCGGCAATCTCAATTGTACAGTTGTCTCGGTCTTGTTTTGGCAAACTCATCTCCTGCAGTCTCCGGCCCGGCGCAACCTCCCGCACCGCTGATTACCCGCCATAGCCTGTCTGAAGCGCAGGCGCAGTCTCGTGGGCACATCCTTGTTGCGGAAGATAACCCCATTAACCAAAAAGTGGCGGTGAAAATGCTCGAAAAGCTCGGCTATCGGGTGGATATTGCCGGCAATGGGCGCGAGGCCGTTGAGGCGCTTGAACGGATTGCCTATGCCATGGTCCTTATGGATTGCCAGATGCCTGTCATGGACGGATTCCAAGCCACCACTGTCATTCGCCGCCGGGAAGGCAGTGGTCGGCGTACACCGGTCATCGCCATGACGGCCAACGCGATGCAAGAGGATCGCCAGCGATGCTTGGAGGCGGGAATGGACGACTTCATCAGCAAGCCGGTCGCGAGTAAAGCCCTCGCCGAGACCTTGAATCGCTGGATGCCGTGCGACACGTCCCCTCCGGAATCGGAATCACGAGCCGCCTAGTCAGAGGGGTTCGAGGGAAGATCGTGTATAAACTCTTCCAACCGGCAGTCTGACGTCGTAGAATCTCCCCCCAATGTGAGCCTGCCTCTTCGATGGGACATCATCGATTCCCGTAGGCAGTGATCCGCTCACCCAACCGGTTGCCTCAATGCGCGCTCTCTGGAAAAACTGTTTCGCCAATGGCGTGTCATGATGCCGCGTGCCGTTGTGACGGGAGCAGCGGGACTGATCGGCCAGTATGTGATGAAGTCCGCTGCCCGATGGGCGCCAGGCTGGGAGGTTCATGGGCTCACTCGTGCCGATCTCGATCTGACAGATCAGGATGCAGTGGAGCGGACCTGGCAGCTGATCGATCCTCACGCCGTCATCCACTGCGCGGCTTTGAGCCGGACGAAGGATTGTGAGCAGAATCCCGAACTGGCCCGTCGCATCAACGTGGAAGCGACGGCTCAGCTGGCGCGACTCTCCAACGATATCCCGTTTATCTTTCTCTCAAGCGGCGAAGTCTTCGACGGCCGGCACAGCTGGTATCGGGAAGAAGACGCTCCGAACCCCATCAACTTCTACGGCAAGACCAAACTGGAAGCGGAACGGCTTGTCCTGGAGAATCCCCGCCATACCGTACTGCGGATTGTGCTGACGGCGGGAACTTCGCTGCATGGGAATCGGAGCTTCGTCGAAGACATGTGCGGGACGGCCAAGTCCGGCAAGAGCATGACGCTGTACGGGGACGAATTCCGCTGCCCCCTTCCGGCCGGCGCGATTGCGCGAGCGGTCTGGGAAGTAGCCGGTCAGGCCGTGCCGGGCCTCTATCATCTCGGTGGCCGGGAACGGTTGTCGCGTTGGGACATTGGACAGGCGCTGCTGCCATGGTATCCGGAACTGCAAGGCCGGCTCGTTGAGGGGTCCGCTCGCTCCCATGCCGGGGCACCGCGGCCTGCCGACCTCTCTCTGAATTGCGAGAAGATCCAGACCGTCTTATCATTTCCCATTCCGGGCTTTCGCAGTTGGCTGGAGCGTCGGATGCATCGAGACACCGATTTGTGGGACTATGGCCCCGTCGCGCCGTAACAGACAACAATGAAGGATGCATGATGGGATCTGAAACCGAACTAATTGAATCCGACCCCTTATCCCTTGTCGTGATGGCTTATCTTGTGATGGCGATCGTCATGGCATGCCTATGGGCGTTGCAGCGGCGTGTGAAGAATGCCGCTATCGGGGATGTCGGATGGTGTCTGGGGCTCATGGCGGTGGTGCTTTGGTATACCACCCAAGCCGACAGCGGGATCGAGCGAATCGTGCTCACGGCGATGTTGGTGGTGTTTTATGCGGGACGGCTGGGGCGCTACATTCTCTTCGACCGTGTGATCGACAAACAGGAGGATGCCCGCTATCAACGCCTGCGGAAGGAATGGGGAGATTCAGCGTCGGCCAAGATGTTCACGTACTTTCAGCTGCAAGCTCTGGCCGTGGCGGTTTTCTCCGTGCCGTTTCTGGTGCTGCTCTGGAATCCAAAGCCTCCATCCTCGCTGGTCGAGATAGTCGGGTTGTTGATCTGGGGTGTGGCGGTGTCCGGTGAAACGAGGGCTGACCGGCAGCTTGCACATTTTCGCGCCGATCCACGGAACCATGGGCGCGTATGCCGGGACGGTCTCTGGCGCTACTCACGCCATCCCAACTATTTTTTCGAATGGCTCCATTGGTGTTCCTATGTCGTGATGACGATGGGAGCGCCCGGCTGGTTATTGACCTGGGTTGGGCCGATTCTTATGGGAGCGCTGCTGCTGAAAGTCACCGGTATTCCACGGACGGAAGCTCAGGCGCTGGCAAGCCGTGGGGAGGAGTATCGGACCTATCAGCAGACGACGAGCGCGTTCTTTCCATGGTTTCCCAAGAGCCGGTGACGCACTCCGGTTGTTCCGAATGGGCTGCGCGTTACCGTTCCTTTAAGTCTGCTAATCGGGCTTTGGCGAGTTCGGCTAGTTTGCTGGAGGGGTGGGCGCGAATCAGTTCTTCGTAGAGTTCCCTTGCATGGGGTATATTATTTTGGTTCTCTTCAAACACGGCGGTTTCGAACAAGTCCTTGGCCTTGTCGGAACAGCCCAGTACCAGGAGAAAGCCGAGGGTACAAAATATCGGACGTGGGAATTTCATAACCATGGTCGAGCAGTATCCTACTCATTTGACGCGCGTCTGTCCAGATGGCCGGATCATTTTCTGACCGGCTCGATTCCGTACCGGGGGGCTGTAATCCCCTCGCTCCGGCATGTGGGACAACGGCTGGGCTTCGTGAACCTTGTCCGGTCCCGAAACACGAACCCGCAGTCGGAACAGGCAGCCGGTTCCAGCACGAATCGTTGTGTGCGGTCCCGGGCCAGCGTCTTAACCACATGCGGAAGATGTCCTTCAATCAGCCGTTCCGCAATGCCGACCATCTGTGCCAGTTGATACGACGATAACCGCGTGCCGATCAGCAGTTCGATAATCCGCTGGCGGACGGTGCATTCGGGCGGCCGCATGACACATGGTAAGCACAAAGAGAACGAAAAACCAGCATGAGGAAGCTCCTGTTCGTTCGAAAGAGCCGATGGCGAATAGCCGATGGCTGATAGTAGGGGGGTGGAATGGGAATCTAGGCGAGCCAATGCTGTGATCTGATTCCGTGCCATCGGCCATCTGCTATCAGCTCTTACTCCTCGGCGAGATACGCTTCACGAACGGTGGACGACTGGAGGTCACAGTAACCATGATCATGCATCATGTGGGTTAGTGGTTGAACCTCAGCGCCCATTCTGTCAAAATCCCGCGTTGCGTAAGCACGGGGCCTCTACCCGTCAGTCTTGGCCGGACATGCCCGCTTGAATAATTATCGACGACTTCGAATAAGCACGAGCGTCTCTCAAGGAGGTTTGAGGAGATGAAATTCCTCGCAGTTCACCCCGGTCCCTTGATGTACACCAAAATCTATTTGCGGCTGGAACCACTCGGTCTGGAGATGGTCGCACAAGCCGTCCGTCAGGCAGGGCACGACGTCCGCTTGATCGATCTGCAGGCCGATACCTGGCAGGACTATGAGGCGCTGCTTCGGTCGTGGAAGCCTGATGTCATTGCCTTCGGATGCAATTATCTCGCGAACGTTCCGGAGATCGTGGATCTGGCGAAATTGACCAAGCGGGAATTGCCGCATTCCTTCGTCTTCGTCGGAGGCCACAGCGCGTCCTTTGTGGCGCAGGACTTTTTGAAGCACGGCGACGGCGCCATTGATTGTGTGCTGAGAGGCGAAGGTGAAGTCACAGCTCCCAAGTTGTTGGAAGCTGTGGAGCAGGACCGTAAGGCGATTGCCAAGGTTCCTGGCGTCGTCACGCTCGACGGTGAAGGACCTCCGCCGCAATTTATCGAGAATCTGGACAATGTTCGTCCAGCGCGTGATCTGTTGCGGAACCGGCACAAGTATTTCATCGGCGTGCTGGATCCTTGCGCGTCCGTCGAGTTTGCACGAGGCTGTCCGTGGGATTGCTCCTTCTGCAGCGCCTGGACATTCTATGGACGCAGCTATCGGATGGTCAGTCCGGAGAAAGCCGTTGAAGATTTGGAGCAGGTTCAAGAACCAGGTATTTTCCTGGTCGATGACGTGGCGTTCATCCAGGGTAAGCAGGGCATGGAGATCGGCGAAGCGGTCGCGCAGCGTGGGATCAAGAAGCAGTACTACATGGAAACACGCGGCGACGTCCTCCTGCGTAACAAGGAAGTCTTCCAGTTCTGGAAGACGCTTGGGCTCCAGTACATGTTCCTCGGTGTGGAAGCCATCGATGCCGAAGGTCTCAAGATGCACCGCAAGCGCATCTCGTTGGGCAAAAACTTCGAGGCGCTGGAATTTGCCAGGTCCCTTGGGATTACCGTGGCCATCAATCTCATCGCCGATCCGGATTGGGATCGTCAACGGTTTGAAGTCATCCGGCAGTGGTGCTTGGAAATTCCGGAGATCGTGAATATCAGCGTCAATACGCCGTACCCGGGAACCGAGAGCTGGCTCACGGAATCCCGCAAGCTTCACACACGGGACTACCGCCTCTTTGACATTCAGCANNGCCGTGATGCCGACCAAGATGCCGCTCCATGAGTTTTATGCGGAACTGGTCAAGACCCAACAGGTGCTCAACAAGAAGCATCTCGGATGGGCTGCGCTCAAAGGCACGGCTAAGATTGCGGCCGGGCACTTGATGCGGGGACAAACCAATTTCATCAAAATGCTCTGGAAGTTCAACAGCGTCTACAATCCCGAGCTGCAAATGGCGGATCACCGTCGCCCGGTGAAGTATGAGATGTCGATGCCGCCGGAGAAGAAAGACAAGATCGACCCGAAACAACTCTTCATCCTGCCCCCGAAAGGCCGCCACAGCCGGGCGATCGACGATGCGACCGAGACCTTCGTCGACGAGACCCGCATGGGCACGGTGGTGTGATCTCGGCGGAAGGCGATTAACAACAGTCGAGCGCAAGTGGCTGGGCAACAGTTCCGTTCTGTTGAGGTCGATCAATAACGCATCGGAGGCCGATTACTGCCTAGCCTCCTCGACTGCACTGGATTCGGCGGGATGTCCGGTTTCCCCGGTATGCAGCCGCCTCCCAAAGAAGATGGCGTGACCTACCTGTGCGTGACGGATGTTCAAATTACCGACCGAAAGATCAGCAAATCGATCGATCGTCAGACTGGTGATCAGTCATCAGGCGCTGAAAAAGTGCAACTGATGCGAATGGTCGGACACGTGCGGCAAAACAGTTTGGACATTCCCGAAGCCACCCCCATCGTCCAAGACAAAATTTCCACCGGCATCGCAGGGCAGTTCTAGCCCCGTCCGCTCGACCCCGACGGGCTCACTGTTTTGCTACTCACCTGTTATACTGACCCATCCCGTCATTCAATTCGAGAGTGATTGCCATGAGCTCTCCGACCTGGGAAGAATTCGCCGACCTCGCACTGCGGCGCGTCAAGGCTTCGGGCGCGGAGTACGGCGACATTCGCATCCAACAAAGTACGACCGAACACATCCAGGGCGAGGATCGCCGCATCGCGTCGATCCGTCACACCGAGGACGGCGGTTTCGGTGTGCGTGTCCTCTATCACGGTGCATGGGGGTTTGCCGCGAGCTCGATTCTGTCGCTGGAAGAGGTGCCGCGCGTTGCAGACCTGGCCGTGGAGATCGCGCGAGGCTCGGCGTCCATCGCGGTTAAGAAGGTCCGATTGGTTGAAGAACCGGTCCATCGAGACCGGATCGTCACGCCGGTCCGTCTCGATCCCGCGACAGTGCCGTTGGAGCAGAAAACCGGCTTGCTACTGAACACGATGGCGGTGTTGCACGACCGGCCCGGCATCGTCCGGAGCACGGCTGAAGTGTGGTGGCGGCGGGATTGCAAACGGTTCGAGTCTACGGAAGGGTCGGCTCTCGACTTTGACCTGCTGGCCACAAACGGTGGGATCAGTGCGACGGCCCTCTATGAGGGACGATTCGCCACACGTTCATTCAATGCCCCGCATCTCCGCAAGGGGTACGAGCTGATCGAAGAGGCCGGTCTCATGCAGGAAGCGCCGCGCGTTGCGGAGCAGGCCTTCGAAAAAGTCTCAGCTCAGGCGGTCGACGCCGGATCGTTTGATCTGGTGCTCGATCCTGAGCACCTCTCTCTCACCATGCATGAGTCCTGTGGCCATCCGACCGAACTGGACCGCGTACTGGGGTATGAAGCGAATTACGCCGGCACAAGTTTTCTGACAACCGACAAGCTGGGTTCGTTTCGCTTCGGTTCTCCACATGTGACGCTGGTGGCTGATAACACGGAACCGGAGACGCTTGCTGCGACCGGTTATGACGATGACGGGGTGGTATGCCAGCGATGGGACATTGTCCGGGATGGTCTGTTTGTCGGGTACTGTACGAACCGCGAGGTTGCGCCGAGAATCGGAGAGGTCCGGTCACGCGGGTCGAACCGGGCTGACGGGTGGGGCAGTGTGCCGATCGTGCGCATCGCCAATATCGGGCTCAATCCCGGGACTGACACGCTCGATCAGCTGATCGCCGGTGTGAAGCGGGGAATTTATATCGAAGGCCACGGGTCCTACAGCATTGATCAACGCCGCTATAACTTTCAGTTCGGCGGCGACGCATTCTGGCTGATTGAACACGGGAAGCGCACCCGCATGCTCCGCGATGTGATCTACCATGGGATCACGCCGGAATTCTGGAACAGCTGCGACGGAGTCGCGGACCGAACCTTCCGGCGGCGGTACGGATTTATTACGTGTGGCAAGGGACAGCCTGGCCAATCGGGTTGGATGACCCATGCCGCATCCCCGGCGCGATTCCGAAACGTGCAGGTCATCAGAGGTGAGGGGCATGTATGAATGCGGGGAGCGCCAATCGCTGGCCGAAAATGACGGGGCGTGACGAATTTCGCTTTCTCGCCGACCTGGTGTTCACCCGATCCTCCGGTGACGACACTGTCGTGGCGCTCCACGATGTGCATTCCGGAACCGCCAGATTTGCGAATAACCAGGTCGTGCAGAATGTGGACATGCGGCGCGGGACGTTGGCCGTGACGGTCGCATTCGGCAGGCGGCATGGCACCGCGTCCACGACGGATTTTACCGCCGGGTCGATCCAAGACACGCTCGCGCGGGCCGAGCGCATTGCGCAGATCTCACCGGAGGATCCGGAATATCTTCCGCCTCCTGAGCCGTGCCTGTTCGTGGCTCGTGAAACAGCCAGGCCGGAAACGACGGCGGCGGGACCGGCGCGCCGTCTCGAATATGCGAACGAAGCCATCGGCCACTGCCGCATGGAGAATCTCCTGGCTGCGGGGGTGGTCTCAACCTCGGCGGCGTCGGTGGGCATTGCGGCCAACAACGGACTTTTCGGGTACGAAGCGCGGGCGGATGCACGATTCAGCCTCACGGTTCAGGCCGGCGACGCGACCGGGTGGAGTGCGGCGGCGCATCGTTCGGTGGATCACCTGAAAATTCAGGAACGGACGCTGGCGGCCATTGCGAAGGCGAAGCGCGGCCGAGAGCCCATAGAGCTCCCAGCCGGGCCTTATCCGGTCATTTTCGAACCAGCCGCCGTGGCAGGTCTGTGGACATGGCTGATGTGGTCGCTCGACGCCAAATCCTACGACAAAGGCACCAGCCCATTTGCAGGCAGACTGGGAGCGCAGATCGTCGACGACCGGCTGACGTTGTGTAATGCGCCCAATCATACCGATCTGTTCGGGGTAGGATTGACCTCAGAAGGACTGCCGAGCATGCCGTCCACATGGATCGACCATGGCGTACTCATCCAACTGGCCCATGATCGGTTTACGGCAAAAACCCACGGAGTACAAGACGTTCCGACTCTGGACGCGCCTGTCCTGTCCGTCAACGGCGCCGCGTGCGGCAACCTTCAGGATCTCATCAAACGGACCGATTACGCGATCCTGGTCACAAATTTTTGGTATATCCGCACCGTCAACCCCATCGATCTCACACTGACCGGCATGACTCGCGACGGCACATTCCTCGTGGAAAAAGGAGAAATCGTCTCCGCGATCAGGAATTTTCGATTCCACGACAGTCCGCTCCGGGCGTTTCAACAGATCGACGCTGCAACGGGGCCGATGGAGGCGGTCACGGCGGAGACTGGAAAGATGCTGGCGCCTGCGATGGTCCTGCCGGAGTTCAACTTTTCGAGTGTCACACGCTTCTGACCTAGGGCGTCAACCGTCAAGTGGCTTGTCTGGTTTGTTTGGTTCATTTGGTTTGTCTGGTTCGGGACCATCGTCCAGTCTGAATAACTCACAACTCAACACTCACCATTCAAAACTGTCTTCCCTCATCTCGCCAAACCCTCTTTAGCAGCCTGCTATCTATCAATAGCCCGAGAAAATCGTTGACTCTTGTGTCGGGCAGGAGTAGACAACAGACTGTTTGTCACCAAATGTCGTTTGGTGGTGCAAATAGGCGTGGAGAAGCGCAGATGTCTCGCCGATTCAATGATGAACCGATCAATTTGATCCAGCGCATTCCCTCGCCGGAACAGCTGTCGTCGGCAAGGCCGGCGAAACCGTCGTTTGGCCAGAAGTTGATGGAAACCGGAGCAGCGGTTGCTCGATCGGCCATGGAACTGTTCGCGCCGCCGGCTCGACAGGAACCATCGGTGACGGCACCGACTGAGGCGGCAATGCCGCACGCTCTTCCGGGGGCGCATGACCATCGCGACCATAGTCTCGCCGGGGAATCGGGCGTGGAGCATGCGCTGCCCCACCAGTCGCAGGGCGTGACGCCATGTGTCCGGCAGGCCACGCACGCGACTCCCGCTATGGCGCCGACGGGCAATTACGTTGAAGAAGTCGCTGAACTCAGGGCCTACCTCCTGCGTCAGCAGCAGGACATCGCTCGTCTTGCCGAGCAAGTGCAGGAGCTGAAATCCCTCGTGATCTCGCAGCGGCAAATTCTTGCGTATCTTGGCAAGGAAATAGAGGCCACTTCCCTATCGCGTATGACGGGAAGCATTGCCTCAGCTGTCGCCAAGCCCAATAGGCCCGTTCGTCAAAAGGTAGTGGTGAAAACATCGGAGATCAAAGCGAAGGCCGTTGTTCAGGACCACGATCCCATGCTGTCGTCGCGGAACCTCTAACACTCGCCCAGTGAGCTGTCAGAGTATCGGTTCTCCCATCGTGCTCTGTCCTCTCTACGAATTCCGGTTTTCATGACACACGAGATGCTACTGATAAGCCGAATCCTCAACGGATGCCTGCTCTGTGCCGCAATCTGGACGGGCTATGATCCGGCTCAAGTCTCTGCGGCCGCTCCCCAGGATACTCGTCAGCGGGTTCCGCTGTATGACAATCTCGGCACCCTGCACCATGCCATTACAACATCCTCAGCGCAGGCCCAACGGTATTTCGATCAAGGTCTCCGGTTTGTGTATGCCTTCAACCATGACGAAGCGATTCAGGCGTTTGAAGAAGCAGCCAAACTCGACCCCACTGCCGGCATGGCCTATTGGGGTATTGCCCTCGCGTTAGGTCCCAACATCAATGCGGCGATGGGCAAGCAGCAGGAGCGGCGAGCCGTGGAGGCGCTGGGCAAGGCGCGCGCGCAGAGTGCAAGACTGAGCGCAGTCGAGCGCGGGTACATTGACGCATTAAGCAAGCGGTATGTGTCTAAAGGCAGATCCAGGGCGGCGCTCGACAAAGCGTATGCAGAGGCGATGCGAGCGCTCTGGCGGGAGTTTCCCGACGATCCGGATGCCGGCGTGTTGTTCGCCGAGGCCCTGATGGACTTACGGCCTTGGGATTTGTGGACCGCGGAGGGGCAGCCAAGGCCAGGTACGGAGGAGATCGTTTCTACCTTGGAGTCGATTCTGTCGAAGCATCCCGATCACCCCGGCGCCTGTCATTATTACATTCATGCGGTCGAAGCCTCACCGGCTCCGGAGCGGGCGCTGGCCTGCGCGGATCGCTTGCCCGGCCTGATGCCGGGCGCGGGGCACCTGGTGCATATGCCGGCCCATATCTATATGCGCCTGGGCCGTTACCATGACTCGGCGGAGCGGAATGCGCACGCGGCTCATACCGATCAGGCGTACCTGGCGGGTCGGAATGTAGCCGGTGACTATGCCGACAACTACTACCCGCACAACCTCCATTTCTTATGGGCGTCATTGGCCATGGAGGGGCGACAGGCTAAATCCTTGGAGGTCGCACGACAGCTGGCTGAACAGACCGGCGAGGAAGCGGCGCAGAAAGATAAATGGAAGGAACTGTTTCGTGTGACCCCCCTCTGGTCCATGATACGCTTCGGGCAGTGGGCCGAATTGTTGCGGGAGCCGGCGCCCGGCAAGGGCCTCCGTCTGCACCATGGCCTATGGCGGCTTGGGCGCGGTTTGGCCTTGGCGGGCACCGGGCGTCTCCCGGGAGCGGAAGGTGAACACTCGGTTTTAGTAGGATTGACGAAACGCTTGGGGCGGGATCGCACGCCTGAGGAGAAAACTGAGCGGGTCCTGCTCAAGATCGCGGAACGTCTGTTGGCAGGTGAGATCGCCGCTCGCCGCGGGAAATACGACGATGCGATCAAGCTGCTGAAAGATGCCGTGCTGATAGAAGACGGCTTGCCGTATGCCGAACCGTCGTTCTGGCCGATTCCTATCCGTCATTACCTGGGAGCGACCTTGTTGGCGGCGAAACGGGCTTCCGATGCCGAGGAGGTCTACCGAACGGATCTGGCCAAACATCCCGACAACGGCTGGGCCTGTTACGGATTGATACAGAGTCTCCAATCTCAGGGCAAACAGGCTGAGGCGGAGGTAGTGGAACAGCGATTCAAAACCGCATGGACCCATGCCGATGTGACGCTGGCGGGATCCCGCTTTTAATCGATTGCACGACGATGGGGAGGATCGATGCGATTTATTGTAGGAGTGATGGGGCCGGCGAAGGCCAAGAAGAAGGACCTCGACAACGCGCGAATTCTGGGAGAGTTGATTGCGCGGCGCGGCTGGGTCGTGCTGACAGGAGGCCGTGACGTCGGTGTCATGGACGCCGCGTGCGAAGGCGCCAAGCGAGTCGGTGGGAGCCTGACGATCGGTGTCCTGCCCACAGCCAAGGACAGGGTATCCCGCCATGTCGATGTGCCGATCATGACGGAAATGGGCAGTGGCCGCAACAACATCAATGTGCTGACAAGCCAGGTAGTCGTCGCGTGCGGGTTGAGTGGTTCAGGGACGGTGTCGGAAGTGGCCTTGGCTGTGAAGGCGGGGAAGCCCGTCATTCTGGTGGAGGCGTCGGCGGCGGATGTGGCGTTCTTTCGCAAGCTGGGGAAGCGGCTGGTTGCTGCCGCTGCTTCGCCGGAAGATGCCATTGCGTTGATTATGAAACAGGTGGAGGGACGCAATCGGCATCCACGGTCTGCAGAGCGCGATGGCTATGAAGACATCTCTTTGTGATAAGAAAAACAGGTCTCATAGCACCAAGACGTAGCCCCCCACGACAACTCCTCGCAGCGCCGGTCACTCATTCCGTCTGGACATCATAGGATGTAAGATGTCGTCTGCCTGGACGACGCATGTTCAGAAGCGGAATGAGGAGGATGAAGCCATGATGTCGATTCGACGCGTGTCATATTTCGCGATCGGTGTCTGTATGTTCGGCGCAATCACGGTCTCGCCGCCAGGTTCGGTGGGCGAAGCGGCGACGCCGGCGAAAGCGTATTTTGCGGGCGGCTGCTTCTGGTGCATGGAAGAGGCGTTTGAGAAAGTGGAGGGCGTTGTCTCGGTGGTTTCCGGCTATATGGGTGGAACCGTGTCTGATCCCACCTATGAGCAGGTCTCCGCGGGGAGGACCGGCCACGCCGAAGCGGTCGAAGTCAGCTACGATCCGGCCAAAGTCAGTTATCAGAAATTGCTGGAAGCCTTTTGGCGTAACATCGATCCGGTGACGCCGAATGCCCAGTTCTGCGACCATGGGAGCCAATATCGGTCCGCCGTTTTCTACGGGACGGAGGAGGAGCAACGGCTTTCGGAGGAATCGAAATCTTCGATCGAACGATCCAAACGGTTTTCCGCGCCGATTGTCACGCAGTTGGTGAAAGCCTCGACATTCTACCCGGCGGAAGATTACCACCAGGATTACTACAAGAAGAATCCGGTCAGATATAAATACTACAAGTTCAGCTGCGGACGGGCTCAGCGTTTGGAAGCTTTGTGGGGCAAGTCGTAGGAGTCTGTCCGAATCGGTAATCGGCCCATCCGGCAAAAAATGGCCGGATTGTCGTGGGTGTCGCATATATCGCACAGAACGCAATTCGAGTTTGTGTGAGTCTTCATAGGGTTATGACCGGCTAAAACGGCATGGCTCTTGAGTGAAGAGTCTGTGACCCGGGTCCTTCCATGAAACGTGGAACGATCAGGTCGCAATGTGGCTTTTCAAAAACCGATATGGCCTCTCAGCGGCGCCGCGTTCCCACTGCGCTGCATGCTGGTCCTATTCCTTTCATGCGTGATGATCGCGGCGACCCCTCTCCCGACTAAACGGGATTATGAGGGGGCCGTCCGCTATTCCTCCCAGGAAATTCGACGAGCGATCGCATTCTATGCCGTCCGCTATCGTCTCGACCCGGACTTGCTTCGCGCGGTGATCAAGACCGAATCGGACTTTCGCCAGGACGTGGTGTCGCACAAGGGAGCCGTGGGGTTGATGCAATTGACACCGGATACGGCGGCGACCTTGCGGGTGGCTGATGTCCACGATCCATTGCAAAACATCAGGGGCGGCGCCAAGCAACTGCGCCATTTGCTCAATCTCTACGAAGGCGATTTGCCGTTGGCCCTGGCTGCCTATAACGCCGGGGTGCATCGCGTGAAAGGCGGGAAAATTCCCCGTATTCGGGAAACGCGGTCCTACGTTCGGAAGGTCTTGCGGCACTATGAGCATTATAAGGGGCAACCCCGATGTGGACAGTCTGAGGGTCGGTCACCCTGCAAGTCTCGCCCCGGGTCTGCGCCGATGAAGCAGACCCAGGCGGCGTCATAATCAGCATTCTTGATGGGATGGGAGACTGTTCGGGGTTCGCAGGCTCGTCGCCTGTTCTCTCATCGCACGGGTCCCCTCCAACTAGGAACTCGTACCTCATTCCCCAGTTGACGAATGAACGGATGTTTGCGAGAAAGGAGACCGCAAATAGGAGGAGAAACTCCATGAAGAGGGAATGTGCGGTCAATCGGCGGATGGCGGATCTGGCGCAGCCGGAAATCAGGGCCAGGACACACACGCGTGTGAGGGCGAAGGGACTTAACATGGCGCAAGCATTGTTGAGGGCTTGCTGATGAAACACAACCCAAGCGACCGCACCGCCCGCCTTGCTCAATCCGATATCCGAGCCATGACCCTAGCCTGTGCGAAGGTCAACGGGATCAATATGTCCCAGGGTGTTTGTGATACCCCGGTTCCCCCCATCGTCATACAGGCAGCAAAAGCAGCCATGGATCAAGGCCATAACATCTATTCACGGTTTGACGGGATCACAGAGTTGCGACAGGCGATCGCCTCAAAGCTGGCGAGCTACAATCGCATCACGGCTGATCCGGAAACCAATATTACGGTCAGTGCCGGAGCCACGGGCTCTTTCCAGGCGACTTGCATGGCTCTGCTTAATCCGGGCGACGAAGTCATCCTCTTTGCACCCTTCTACGCGTATCATGTCCAAGCCATCCTTGCGGTCGAGGCTGTTCCTCGATATGTCTCGATGCATGCGCCCGAATGGAGTGTTGACATGCAGGAACTGGAGCGGGTGATTACTCCGAAGGCTAAGGCGCTCGTCGTGAATTCCCCCGGAAACCCTTCCGGGAAGGTGTTCACACGAACAGAATTGGAACAGATTGCAGAAATTGCCTGTCGCCATGATCTGATGGTGATTACAGATGAAATCTATGAATATTTTGTGTTTGACGGTCGCGAGCACATCAGTGTGGCAACTCTCCCGAACATGGCAGACCGTACGATTACCATTGGAGGCTACTCCAAGACGTTCAGCATCACTGGTTGGCGGATTGGCTACAGCGTGGCAGAGGCCACGTGGGCGAAAGCCATCGGAGCCATGAGCGATGTGCTGTATGTGTGTGCACCGACACCGTTGCAGTATGGGGTGGCCGCTGGAATTCGTGAGCTGCCGCAATCGTTTTATGCTGGGCTTGCAAAAGAGCATCAACAGAAGCGTGATCGATTCTGTCGCGCGCTGGACAAGGCGGGCCTGCCTCCCTCTGTTCCACAGGGAGCGTACTATGTGCTGGCTGATGTGACACGCCTTCCAGGGAAGACCGGTCGAGATCGTGCGATGTACCTCTTGGATAAAACCGGTGTAGCAGGGGTACCGGGAGAAGCCTTCTTCGAAGGGCCGGAGGGCAGTCGCTTTATGCGGTTTTGCATGGCGAAAACTGACGAAGATTTGGAAGAGGCCAGCCTACGTATAGAACAGCTTGGGTAACGGACAATTCCCTAAATGTATCTTTACACGGGTCCCTGCCGTCAAGACCTTGCCTGACTCCGGCCATTTTTCCATCCAGCCATACTGCTAGTTTTCATCCCAGGCCTCATTGAGTCGGGGGAGAGGCTAGCCGATCAGGCAAGATAACTGGAATAGATGTAGAGATTCTCAAAGGATGTTCTCGTCAACTAAATACAATTAGGAGCATCTGGCTTGCCAATGCTGCCATGCTTGGGGTCTTTCCCGTTGGACAGCAGGTCTTCACTCCAATATCAAAAGCGGCTGCCAGCTTGTCTGCATCACACGTCCATGGTATGAATTTCCCCCATGAACCAGACTCTGTACGTGGTGATCGGTATTGCCGCTGTCCTGTCAGTTGTGGGGTGTGCAGCTCGCCCCATGGTTGAGCCACCGGTTTCGGTTGATTTGTCTGCGGACGACCGGTCGGTGCTGGCAGGGGAGTGGGAATATGAAGACGGCGCCGCAATCATTCTCCGACTTGACGAACAAGGGAATGGGACCTATTCCTACAAGGACGGGCGATTTGAAACCACTCACTTTTTGGACCAGACCTGGATGGGAAAGTGGTATCAAAAGGAAAACGACCGCGAAGGTGGTTTCTCGGTAAAATTATCGAAGGATCATTCAGAAGGCCAGGGTACGTGGTGGTACGCTCGGATTGGGGCAGACCATACGCCCACCCAAAAAGGCGGCACTTTTCATCTCAGTAAGAAGTCCTCCCTTGCCAATCTCAGCGCTACCCCTCCCGCGCCTTGAGTTCACCGTCAAGCACCGCGAAATCCATGCATCCTGAATACGTCGCCGCGTGGGAACAGGCGCGCAGCTGCCGCATGACCGTATCCGGACAAGACAGACACGCAGTGGTGATCCCTTCGTAGCGGAGAACCGGTGCCTGGATAGGCTTGACCTCCTGCGGGAATCTGCGTACAAGCACAGTGCTATGAAGCTGGTTCAGAAACGATCGAAGAAGACAGGATTGTCGCCTGGCACGCTGATCCACATCGGTGAACAGCGGGCGGACAGGGTTGCGATCACGCTGTTCACCTATTCAGGTGCGCAATGCGACGAGCGCTCCGTCATAGATCCGAACGATCTGCGCCTGCCTGTGGACGAAACGGTCACGTGGATCAATGTCAGCGGCGTGCACAAGGTCGATGTGCTGGAGGCAATTGGGAAGCAGTTCGGTCTTCATCCTCTTCTCTTGGAAGACATCGCGAATACGGATCAGCGGCCCAAGCTGGACGATTACGAGACCTGTTTGTTCCTGGTTATGAAGATGCTGACCGGGACCGACCGAGGAGACACCCTGGTTGAGCAGATCAGTTTCGTGATCGGGCGCAACTACGTGCTGTCGTTCCAGGAGAATGGAACTGATGTGTTTCGTCCGGTCCGCGATCGATTGCGTAGCGGCAAGGGGCGGCTCCGTCAGCACGGATCGGACTACCTGCTCTATGCGCTGGTGGATGCGGTCGTAGACGAATATTTTGCGGTGCTGGAAATGCTGGGTGAAAAGATCGAGGCGCTACAAGAAAGAGTGGTGGCGAATCCGAACCCGGACACGCTGAGGGACATCCACGCACTCAAACGGCAGCTATTGTTTGTCCGCCGGGCTGTCTGGCCTCTCCGGGAGGCCCTTAACAGCCTTTCCCGGTCGGAACATCCATTCCTGCGCGAGCCCATCAAGGTGTTTTTCCGTGACGTCCATGACCATGTGATACAAATCGTCGATACGATCGAGACGCTGCGCGAGATGGTCTCGTCCAGCCTGGACATCTACCTCTCAAGCGTCAGCTATCGTTTGAATGCCGTCATGCGCGTGCTCACGGTTATCACGACGATCTTTATGCCCCTCAGCTTTATTGCGAGCATTTACGGGATGAATTTCGAACATATGCCGGAACTGAAATGGGAATGGGGGTATCCGCTGATCCTGGGAATTATGGGCCTCGTCGCGGGTGGGATGCTGATCGGATTCCGGCAGCGCAAATGGCTCTAACGGCAGGATGCTAACAAGTCTTCCAGCGGCTATTCCTGGATTTCCACGCGGTCGACGAAGTAGGTTGTTTCACCGAAGCAGGTGGTCGGAAGGTAGCGGTATTCTTTGTAATGCAGGACGACGCGCTTGCCCATCGCGCGTGAGAGGTCGTCGGCTATTCGATCGTCCCAGACTGTAAATCCCCAGAGCAGCGGCGCGACACCGGGGACCGTGGTCATCGCCAGCTCGCCTTCATGGGTTTTGCACACCCAACCTTTTCTGGAAAACTTCTGGATGTAGCCCGCGCGATTGCCGTCCGAATAGGTCCAGTTGAAGGCGACCGTCAGATAGCTTGCCAGAAGAAACACAACCAGAGTCACCACCCACTTCATCGGCAATCCTTCCCGCGTGCTACAGAATGTCGGTAAACAGCCATGGCGCATCCTGCTTGCGCCGGCGTTCGTAGGCCGTGATGGCCGCTTCGTGTTGAAGGGTGAGCCCGATGGAATCGAGCCCCCGATAGAGGCAATCTTTGCGGAAGGGGTCCACATCGAATCGGTAGGCGGCTCCATCCGGTGTCGTCACACACTGGTCGCCGAGATCGACGGTGAGTCGATATCCCTCTGTGCCGGTGACGTCTTTCATTATGGACAGCACTTCGTCCGCTTGCAGCACGACGGGTAAGATCCCGTTTTGGAAACAGTTGTTGTAGAAAATGTCGGCAAAGCTCGGAGCGATGACACAGCGAAATCCCTGATCAAGCAAGGCCCATGGTGCATGTTCGCGGGATGAGCCGCTGCCGAAGTTATCGCGGGTCAACAAGATCGTGGCGCCCTGATAGCGGGCTTGATTTAAAAAGAAGTTGGGATCAGGCGATCCATCTTTCTTCCTGCGCCAATCGAAAAACAGTCCTTCGCGAAGGCCGGTCCGCTTGATTGTTTTCAAAAACTGTTTGGGAATGATCTGGTCCGTGTCGACATTGACCCGGTCGAGCGGAGCGACTAATCCGGTGAGCGTAGTAAAGGCTTGCATGAGTTCCTTGTTAGGCGTGAAACGTGAGGCGTAAGGCGACGCGGCTCATGGCCAGTTCCTGATGTCCACAAAGTGCCCTTCGATCGCAGCGGCGACCGCCATAGCCGGCGACACCAGATGAGTTCTGCCTCCTGCCCCCTGGCGGCCCTCAAAATTTCGATTGCTGGTGGAAGCACATCGTTCGCCCGGCTGGAGGACGTCGGCATTCATGGCCAGGCACATGCTGCAGCCCGCTTCGCGCCATTCAAATCCGGCCTCGCGGAACACACGATCCAGCCCTTCCGCTTCTGCTTGCTGCTTGACGAGCCCCGATCCGGGTACCACCATGGCATGGACCGTTTTTGCCACCCGTTTCCCCTTCGCGAGGCTTGCGGCGAGACGGAGGTCCTCGATTCTGGAGTTGGTGCAGGAGCCGATAAACACTTTGTCGATCGTGATGCCGGTGATCGGCATGTTGGGAGAGAGGCCCATGTACTCCAGCGCCCGTTCCGTCGCGTGTTTCGTGTTCTCGTCGGAGATTGTTTTAGGGTCCGGCACGGTCTGATCCACCCCGACCACCATGCCGGGGTTGGTTCCCCAGCTGACTTGAGGCGCGATGTCCTCCGCCCGCAAGGTGACCGTCACGTCATACCGGGCCTCCGCATCGGTCTTGAGCTTGTGCCAGGCGTTCACGGCTTGTTCGAAGAGGTCGCCTTTGGGCGCGAGTGGACGCCCCTTGATATAGGCAATCGTTTTTTCATCCGGCGCCACCATGCCGGCGCGGGCTCCGCCTTCAATCGACATATTGCAGAGCGTCATCCGCCCTTCCATGCTCAGGGCACGAATGGCCGATCCGGTGTATTCGATCACATACCCGGTTCCCCCGGCAGTGCCGATCTTGCCGATGATGGCGAGGATGATATCTTTGGCCGAGCATCGATCCGACAGCACGCCGTCGACGCGGATTTCCATCGTCTTCGGCCGTTTTTGAATCAAGCATTGGGTTGCCAGCACATGTTCGACTTCGCTGGTTCCGATGCCGAATGCCAGCGCCCCGAATGCCCCGTGGGTCGATGTGTGAGAGTCTCCGCAGACGATCGTTGTGCCCGGCAGGGTGAATCCTTGCTCGGGCCCGATGACGTGGACGACGCCTTGCCGGACATCGTTCATGCCATAGAGCGTGATCCCAAAATCCCGGCAATTGTCCTCCAAGGTTTGGATCTGCTTGGCGCTGATCGGGTCTGCAATCGCAAGCTTCCGGTCGGTGGTCGGGACATTGTGATCAGGGACCGCAAGGGTAGCCGCGGTACGCCGCGGCCGGCGTCCGGCAAGCTTCAATCCTTCAAATGCTTGAGGAGACGTCACTTCATGGACAAGCTGCCGATCGATATACAGCAGTGTGGTTCCGTCCGGCTCTGAGCGAACGACATGGGATTCCCAGATTTTGTCGAGTAAGGTCGAGCCTGCCATAACGAATCCTTGTTGGGTGTATTCGCCGAATGCTGATTGCGCCCTATTATACATAGGCGGTTGGTTGCATGCCAGGGACCGGCTGCCCCTTGCGTCGTTCTTCTGTCCGTGTTAGCAGAAAGATCGTCCGGCTTCGTCGCACCAGATCCTGATCCGACATTGCAGCGCATGACTTCTCTTATATGGGCGCTCCCATCAGTCATTGCCTGGTCGAAGCAGTTGCTCGACAGTTATCACCATTGGATCGGCCGAGACTTGCTTGTCCGATCCGGCTCGATTGAAGATCAAGCAGAGGCGCTCTTTGCCGCGCCGTTCGTTGTCGTATCGCATGGGGTGGAGACGGACCCGATTCTGAATTACGGGAATCAGGCGGCGCTCGATCTATGGGAGATGACGTGGGACCGGCTGACGCGCACGCCGTCGCATCACACCGCCGAGCCGATGAATCGAGCTGAGCGTGCGCGCATGCTTCAACAAGTAAAAGAGCGGGGCTCCTATGACCGTTATCGAGGCGTGCGCATTTCAGCGACGGGGCGCCGATTTCTTGTCGAGGATGCCGTCGTATGGACTGTCATAGACGCGCAGGGCCGATCCCTCGGTCAGGCCGCGACGTTCTCACGATGGTCGAGGGTATCGTGAGTTAGAAGGGGAGGTAGACTTCAACACCCCCATAGACTCCGCTATGGAACGAGGTACTGTGTTGATAGCCGCTTTTGGCGAGCACGTGGAATTTCCCGATCGGCACTTCGATCAACGGTCCGGTCTGTACCGCACGAAAATCTCCGTTGCCCATACCTGCAACCTCCCATCCTACATACGTGCTGCAACAGCCGCTGGCGACCTGGCGGGCAAGCAGTTTTCCCCGCAGCCGGCCCCAGAAATAGTTATCGAGATCGGCATAGGAGCCGATGGCGTGAAGGCTGCCCTTTTCGTGCCAATACATCGCTTCGACTTGCGCGAACGCTCCGATTTGATGGTCTGTTGAGGAGGGTGCGTTCAGCCGCTCTTCCTCGATACGCCGGAGTTGCGGACCAGCCAATGCCGAGACGGTCACGCGGCCGAATGTCTGAGAGATACCGAAAGAAGGGACGATAAACTGCACATTGGTATCCAGGGTTCTCCCATTACTCACAGAGCTATAACCGAGTCCGGCGGTCATGGCCTGTACGAAGAGATTCGTTCCTCCTCTCATCTGTAAGAGTGGTGTCCGGATGCCCATATATCCGAAGTATTGGCTTTTGTTGTCGATTTGAAACCCGGTGAACAGATCTCCTGCCTTCGCGGGAGCGGGCATGACCCCCAGGATCATGGTTGTCAGTAGGCATAGTGTCAATCGCGTCATCGTTTTGCTCCTTCTTGGACACGTGCGATGTGAAATCGGACCCGGATGATGTCCCCCACGTGTCCGGGTCGTCTCAATGGCTGATCGGCACATCGCATGTCGACAAGGACCCCGTCGACGTCGACTCCTTGCCGTCTCATGATCCAACCGGTTATTGCACCGGGGATCAATCGCGAGGTCTACTCATGAGTCTATGCTGACCTTCTCGTGTGCGTGCGGTCTTAACTGCCGCCATTGTCGGTCGTGTAGTTTGCGCCATTCCTCCTCGCCCCGCACGATACTGTCTACCTTAAACCGCACAGAAGTTTTCCTGCGTCTGTGGGCTATCGAGATCGGGCTGACCTTGAGCGTGACCTGTGGCAGTTCCAAGAGGCCGCCGTCGAGCGATCCTTTCAGTCTTGAGGGGAACGAGACGCTGAGGCCGGTGAAGGACAGGTCGCGCAACGTGCCTGTGAGCAAACGCGCGGAGGTGTTTAACTGACAAGGGACCCCGCTGCGGAGACGCAACGATCGGCGTCGGTCCCATGAGAAGGATCTCCAGGGAACGGTGAGCGCGTTGAACAATGATCGCAGGCTGCTGGAGATTCCCGGCCTCAACTGATAGCTCTCCTCCCAGGGCGTCGGATCGCCAAAAATCTTATCAACCAGCACATGCTTCGTCGCATCATCTAGATCTGTGAATTGAAGGCCAGCCGCGATCCTTCCGGAAGGCAGCCGTTCCTGCCGGACAATCTTGCCGGTCACTCGCACGATGTTGCCGCCGGGTGATGTCAAGAGCAGCGTGACAAAATCCTGGGCTGTAAAGACCGGTTGCTCTAAAGACAACCCGGCACCGTGCTGGTTGATATTGACGATACGTGCGGGCACAGACGTTCCGTCCACATACAACTCGCTTGCGAAATCGCGATTGAGCCGGAATGCCTGTCGCCCTTGCGTTTGCTCGTTGGCGACGAGCATGGCGATGGTCAGAAACAGCAGATTGACAGTTCCCCAAAAGAGGCTGATTGAAAGACCGGGCTCGCTGGGATCTTGTTGCAGGCGTTGGAATCCGAAGACCAGCCCTCCGATCAGGAGACCGAACGTGAGCAGGTGAGGCCAAGCCAGTGAGAGCTCCGTAGAGACGTTTTTCTTGACGCGCTGTCCTTTGGGGGTGACTTCGAACGGCCGCTCTCTGCGCGGTGCGGAGAGGGCTTTGAGGGCCTCCGCGCTCAAGGCAAAGCACATAGCGATCTCATAAATGTCAGACCAGAACGGATTGCGAGAGCCGCGGCTGATGGGGCGCATTACCAGCGCCGAGGCGATGTAGAACGAAAAGAAATAGAGCAGGAGTTGAACGGTATCCGTGTGGATCGGAGACGTACGAAAGAGAAGGCTGAAGAGTGGCGCGACCAGGCAGATGAAACGGGGGATGCCAAAAAAGAAGTAGAAAATGGAACCAAAATAATCGATCCGCTGAGCCAGCGTCAGTCCCGGTTTGGTGAGCGGATTATCCCGCAACAGGACCTGGATACATCCCATGGCCCAGCGTTTACGTTGCTTCAGGTACCCCTCGAACGTTTCCGGCATCAGTCCGGCAGAGAGGACCTTATTAAGATAACAAGACTTGTATCCCTTGGCATGCAGGGCCATGCTGGTGTGGATGTCTTCGGTGATGGTCTGTGTCTGGAATCCACCGATCTCTTCCAGCGGCCCGCGTCGAAACAGACCCCCGCTGCCCGCAAAAAATGCACTGTTGTGGGAATCGCGTCCCGCCTGCAACGTTCGAAAAAACAGGGCCTGCTCGTTCTTCACATGGTTGCCGACCCGGAGATTTCGTTGGAAAACGTCCGGGTTATAGAAATGATGGGGGGTCTGAACGAACGCGACGTCCGGGTCGTCGAAAAACCCGATGGTCTCTTTCAGGAATGTTCGGGCCGGGATATGGTCCACATCGAATACAGCTATAAGGGCACCGTCTGTCATCCGGAGCGCATGGTTTAAATTCCCAGCCTTCGCATGGCGTGGGCGGTCCGGACGTCGCAAGTAGCCGCATCCTAACGCCGTCGCCAGCTGTTTAGCTTCGTCTCGATGGCCGTCATCAAGGACGTACACCTTGAACCGGTCACGCGGATACTCCTGCGACAGGCATCCCACCAGCGTTTGTCGGAGCAACGGCAGCGGTTCGTCCACCACCGTGACTAAGACATCTACGGTAGGGTAGGTAGTGAGCGGGGGTGATTGACGATCAGTCAATGACGAGGATTGAAAGGCAAAGAAGCAAAACTGGCAGAGCCCGTACAACTCTGCGAGGTAGACAATCCCGCCGACCGCAATACTACTGATGTCATCGGTCGGTAACGTGTACAGGGCCCGCCAGACCATATACCGGGCATAGAGGAAGAGGCTGAGCAGGAGCACCCAGCGGCGATTCCGGTCTGATCTCATGAGCAGACTGATCAGTAAAAGCGCAACCGCAGAAACTCCGGCGGCGATGGGGGTGCTAAAAAACTCGTTGATCAGTGTCATGTAACTTTACGATTGTCATGAAAAGAAATCAGGGGCACACGTCTTCCCAATGGGCATCACCTTATTACAGGATCATCGACGGGTCTATCCTACGGATGGAGCCCTGCCTTTGGGGGGGGGCGAGCCAACTCATTGGATAGACGGGCGATTTCCTTAGGGACGCAGATTGGAGCGCAATGTCGCGAGGGGCGTCAAGTCCAAAGTTCGAGAGGTCCGTGGTTGGCGATGGCGCGTAAGAGATCGCGCGCAGACAAAATACCGACAAGACGGCGGGTCCCGTCGAGAATAGGCACCGCATGGATTCGCTCACTCAGCATGGTGCGGGCGATTTCACGGATATCCGTCGCAGGAGTCGCGGATATGACCCGTGTGACCATGATCTCGGCCAATCGATATTGGGCAGCTTGGACAGGGGCTGTGCCGGTGCTCAGACCAGGCACATGCCGCAGAAGATTGCGATCGGATACCATTCCCACGAGAGTGCCGTGCATGGAGGTGATTGGAATGTGGCGGAACCCTCTGTGCGTCATGATGGTCCAGGCATCGCTCACGGTGCTATCCGAGGAGAGGGTCAGGACCGGCGACGTCATCAGATCGCGAGCGAAAAGGGCCGGCTTCGCGTGCTGGTTCTGATTGGCTTGTTGTTGATACGCGTTGTGTGCGGCCACATTTGATCGGTCCGACGACGATGAGCGTTGATCATTATTTCCTTGAGCCTCAACGGCTTCGACCTGCATATGCCGTTGGGCGGCCGGCTTGACCGGATAAGTCTCGATAACTCCGTTGACCGCCAGAATGATAGACATGCTGCGGCTCCTGATACCGATATCGGACGATCGGGGCAATACTTAAGCCGGGATGCGATTGATTCCCTGACGGTGCCAGACGAGTGGGCAAAGCGAGTAACACGAGGAGGTTGCGCCGACCGACAAAACCGGTGTAGCGTAGGGCTCGTATGACACCTGATCCCTCACCGGTGCGCCCGCGGCGACTGGCCCGTATTCCCTCTCGTCTCTTCGGTCTGCTTGCTGTTGCCGTCTTGCTCGGAGCCTGTAGCACGCCCGGCTGGGACGGGTATTTCAAGGATGGTATAGGCCGGTTGACCCAAGAAGACATCCGGGAAAAGTTCGGGCCACCTCATACGGCGAAAACCCCGGCTTTGGGCGGGGACAGTCTTTGGACATACCGGGTTGCGTTAGGCGAGCAAGACTTGGATCGCTGGAAGCCGACGTTCTTGGTGGATGCGTCCCAGTCGGTCGGGTCCCTCATGGGCAAGCCGAACGAGCAGGTCAAGCCGACGTTGTATTGCTATCGGTACACCTTGGCATTCAGCGAATCGCAGGTACTGAAGAGCTGGAAGCGAGACGAATGTGTGCCGGGCACGAGAGAGACCCTGATCGCCAAGTAGCCCGAATCGGTTGCTTCCATTTTCACCCCTATGTTATAAACGCACGGTCTGTGGGGTATCGGATGTGTGCCGGGAGGCGGCATCCGAAACTTAGAAATTATCAGGATCCGCTCGCTCTTTAAGGTTATGGTGAGGTCATCATCGCCCTAATCGAATGTCCGATTCTTTTTGAGGGAGGTAGGTAATGGGAAAGACGATGTGTGCGGTACTCTTCAGCGTTGGAATTATTGCGGCGGGAGCGTCTGCAGCACACGCTCTTCAAGCGGGCGGCGTTGAATTCGGCGATCTGGAAACCGGATCGGTCGTTGGCCAACCGTTCAAAGAGCTTGAGGTGGATGCCTCATTTTTTGCACTCGAAATCGGAACGATGAAGACGTGGTACCCTCCGACGACGATCATTGACTTCAAAGCTCGTCCCGGTGCTCCGGTTTTGTTGAAGGTCACGAACAACTCGACAGCGGAACACGGGTTTCAACTGACAGCGGCTGTGAATCAATCGGCGCCGACGGTGCTGGACACGAAGCTGGTGCTCAAGCCGGGTGAAACCAAATATATCGGTGTGCCGACCAGCGATTTGTTCTACGCGGCGGGCAATGTGCTGACGTATCGGTGCCATCTACATCCTGGGCATGTCGGCGGCAAGTTGTTGATGCTGAAGTAGCCGGCAACATCTCTTTTATAGATTTCTCATGGGCCTCAGGGAACTATGTTCCTTGAGGCCCATGTATTTTAGGCCGCCGGTATCCGATCATCCGACAGATGTCCGGTGGGTCTTTGCCTGCGTTGGAACTCTTACAAGCCAAAAGGCCTTGGTCCCAGTTGGAACCAAGGCCTTTTGGCAACGGTCTCAAGCTTCAGAATGTCAGTTTCTCACGCCGCTCCAGATTTTGGCCGGATCGATCGTTTTATCCGGATTCAGCTGCCTGGCTCGCTCCAGGAGAACCTCGGTTGCTTCGGGATAGAGCGGATCTGAGATGCAGCAGTTATCGACCGGACAGACTGCCGCACATTGCGGCTCATCGAAATGGCCCACACATTCGGTGCAGCGATCGTGCGCGATGACATAAATATTGTCGCCGACTCCTTGTCCGTCGCCGACGTGATTACCTTTGGCCTCGGCGTCGCTTCTGGTTTCAAAGATCGCTTCATTGGGACATTCCGGCAGGCATGCCCCGCACGAAATACATTCGTCTGTGATCAACAGTGCCATGACCCGCGCCTCCTTACTCACTCCAAAAGACAGCCTGACGATATTGACAAGGCCGCGCCGCCCCCACCATAGTGCAGAGGCTCGCGCAATGCGTAGATATCTTATTCTGTGGCTCTTTTCCAAGTCAACAGAATGGAATCCGGACAGAAGGCCTAGATCATCGGTGGTGATGAGCCATTGGGCCCAGCAGGACAAGGAGTTGAACGTTCGTCATGCAGTCTGGTCAGAGCCGATCGAGTGAGCCGGGGCAGAAGAAAAATCGGATCATCATGATGGTCCTACTCGCCATTTTGCTGATGAGTGTGTCCATGTTTGTCGTCGAGCGTAAGGAGTCGAGCATTATTGTCGTTCGATTTCCGAGCGGTGTTGAACTGGAAACCGAAGTGGCGGATACGCCGGAAAAGCAGCTGTTCGGGCTGGCTTTCCGCGAGGAGTTGCCTCCGAACGGCGGGATGCTTTATATTTTTGAAGAGAACGGCCTCCATCGCGTACGCACCAAAGAGTATCGATTTCCCATCGACATCCTCTGGGTGGACGAAAGCCACCACGTCGTGCATATGCTGGAGCATGTGGAGCCTTGCGCGAAAGATCCCTGTCCGTCCTACGGCCCTCCGCCGGAAGCGGCCCGGTATGTGATTCAGGCTGAATCGGGGTTCCTTAAAAAATCCGGTGCCATGAGAAACGACGAGCTCAAGTATTCGCTTCGCATGTAGCTGACAGAGTCGCTGACTCGCCGCGCTGCTACAACGAACCGGTGTGAGTAATGGGAGCTGAGGTCAAGGGAGAGGAGCAGAGGGAAGATGGAAGGGTTTCACAAAGTTGCACAACTTGACGAACTGTCTCCCGGGCAATCGAAGATTGTGACAGTCAATGCGCGCGCCATCGCGCTGTTCAATGTCGGCGGAACGTTCTATGCGATCCACAATAGTTGCCCCCATGAAGGAGGGCCGCTGATTGAGGGACGGCTCAAAGGGTTTGTGGTGGCCTGTCCGTGGCATGATCTTGCGTTCGATATCCGAAATGGACAGGGGACGGATGGCGGGGGGTATTGCGTCGGAAGCTACGAGGTGCGGGTGGAGGGAACCGATGTCATGGTAGGTCCCCGACGAAAGACCTGATAGGACCGGCTCAGACTGCTCGTGCGTTCTTTGCCGATAGAGAACACCGGATACGTGACTATTTCGAAGCCTGATTCCCATTCCGTTCGCGATTTCAGCGACTGCCGCTCCATGTCGGCGACGGTCGACCGGCCGTTCGTCATCCACTTATGGGAGGATCGAACCAGGGGGGAGCAGTGGGTTCCGTCCTACGACTCCAAAGGGCTTGCGCTCCTCAGTGACGAATTTCTTTGTATCGCAAGCAACAATGCGGTCGAGAACGGGCAGCGTATCTTTGAATTCAAAGCCGTGACGCCGGGCCCGCACCGCCTGGTATTCGAAAAACGTATGGGCTGGAAATTTACCGCTGAGGATCGGCGTGTATTTCAGATTGACGCGGCAAATCCGCCGGGGAGCTGACCAATATGCCGGATATCGCATTCGTGAACGGCCGTTTTCTGCCATGGAAAGATGCGACGATTTCTATCGACGACCGAGGGTTCCAATTCGGGGACGGCGTCTACGAAGTGATCAGGACCTACCGGGGTGCGCCGTTTGAGATTGCCGCGCACCTGAACCGTCTCAATCGAAGCGCACAACAACTGAGTCTCTCACAGCCCTATTCGAAGGCGCAGTGGACACAGTGGATTCACCAGGGGCTCGGCCAGGCCGGATACCAGGAGGCGAAGGTCTATATCCAGATTACGAGAGGGACGGCTCCCCGCGACCATGCGTTTCCGCCTGAGATCCCACCGACCGTGGTCATGACGATTCGGGAACTCCATCCGCTGAGTTTGCAGATACGCCAGGATGGCGTCAGTGCGTGCACCTGTGAGGATCTTCGATGGGGCCGGTGCGATATCAAGAGCCTCAATTTGCTCGGCAATGTGCTGGCCCGTGAAGAGGCGAAAAGGGCCGGCGTCTTCGAAGCAATCCTCGTGAAGGATGGGCTGGTCACGGAAGGCTCGCTGAGCAATGTCGCCGCGGTGCAGTCCGGAACGATTATCACGGCGCCGGAGGGTCCGCGGATTCTTTCCGGCGTCACGCGGACGGTTCTGCTGGGATTGGCCGGGAAGGAGGATATCCCGGTTGAGGAACGGTTTCTCTCAGTGGATTCTCTCTATGCGGCGGACGAAGTATTCTTGACCGGGACGACACTTGAGGTGTTGGGTGTTGTCCGGATCGATGGACGAACGATCGGGTCCGGTCGGCCCGGCCCGATCACCAAAACCCTTGCCGCCCGGTGGTCGATCTTGACGGGGTAGCGCCCCTTGCTTTGCCGTGGGGTGCGTGGTATTGTGCTGCCGCTGGAAGTGGGCTCAGGCCCACTTTTTTGTTTGAGCTGATATCGGTCCGGTCAGGGGAAGAGGGTTGAGCACACAGAAGCGCGGCGCGCAGTCGGTCGTCGACCGGGTGCAGGAAGTTATTCTGCCGATCCTCTGGGCACTTGGACTTGAGTTGGTCGAAGTGGTGTGCGTGGGGCAAGGGCCTCGCTCCGTTGTCCGCGTTCTGATCGATAAGCCGGGCGGTGTTACGGTTACCGACTGCGAACAGGCGCATAAGGCGCTGGGACCGGCATTGGATGTGGCCGATCCTTTCCCGCACGCATACACACTGGAAGTGTCTTCGCCGGGTCTCGATCGGCCCTTCAAGCGCCTTCAAGACTATCAGCGAGCGATCGGCAAAGAAGTCAGTCTCAAGCTGCGGCATCCGCTGAACGGCCAGTGGCGTGTGATTGGACGGTTGGTGGAGGCGGATGAACAGGCAGTGTCGTTGACCGTGTCAATAGGGGCGGCTGCGCCACAGACGTTGAGGGTGGAACAGGAACAGATCGCCGATGCCAGGCTGCTTGTGAAAATTTAGACGGAAGAGCAGCCCGGTGTGTGCAGGTAATCGGATCCAGGAGTGTGACGCATGAACCGTGAACTTATCTCTGTAATCGACGAAATCGGACGCCAAAAGGGGATCGACAAGGCACGGGTAATCGGGGCCATCGAGTCCGCCTTGCAGACAGCGGCCAAGAAGCGTTTCGGCCAAGCTGAAAACATTCAAGTTGAAATCGATCCAAAAACCGGCGAAATTTCTGTCGTCTCCAAGAAGATCATCGTCGATCAGGTCAGCAATCCCAAAGCGGAGATATCATTGCAGGAGGCCCGCCAATACGATAGTGAGGCGGAGGTTGGCGACGAAATCGGGTCGTTGATTGAGATGAATGAACTGGGGCGGATTGCGGCGCAGACGGCCAAGCAGGTTATCTTCCAAAAGGTTCGTGAGGCGGAGTGGGAGGCGGTTCAAAAGGAGTATTCGACGCGCCAGGGAGATTTGGTGAACGGCATCATCCTCGGCATGGAACGGCGGAATTATCTGGTCGACCTCGGAAAGACGGAAGCGATTCTCCCCATTCAGGAACAGATCCCGCGGGAAACCTATCGCCGCGGCGATCGGGTCAAGGCCATGCTGCTGGAGGTTCGTCGTACGCCAAAGGATGTGCAAGTCATTCTCTCCCGCAGCCATCCGCAATTTGTAGCAAAGCTCTTCGAGCTCGAAGTGCCGGAGATCATGGAAAAGATCATCGAGATCAAGTCGGTTGTCCGGGAACCGGGCGACCGCACGAAGATCGCAGTCACCTCGCGGGAAAAGGCCGTGGATCCGGTCGGTGCCTGTGTGGGTATCAAGGGATCGCGTGTGCAGGCAGTCGTCCGTGAATTGCGAGGCGAGAAAATCGACATCATTACCTGGACCCAGGATCCTCGCGTATTCATTGCGGAAGCCCTGAATCCGGCGACGATCGAAAAAGTCGGCATCGATGAAGAAAAGAAGTCGGCCCTTGTTGTCGCGGCCGACTCCCAGTTGTCGTTGGCCATCGGCAAGAACGGGCAGAATGTACGGCTGGCGGCGCGGTTGACCGGCTGGAAAATCGATATTATCAGCGCGACCGAGTACGAAAAAGAAAAAGTCGAGCGGGATAAGGAAATCAAGGCGGCTCTCGCGGAAGAGGCCGAAGCCCAGCGGTTGCAAGAAGAGGCTCGGCAGGCTGCCAGAGCTGAGGCTGGCGAAACGGCAAGCAGCTAGGAGACGGGGGCGGTCCGATGAGCATGCGTGTCTACGAACTTGCCAAGAAGCTGGGGCTGGAGAACAAGACGCTCCTGTCCGAATTGAAGAAGATGGGCGTGTCCGTCGCCTCGCATAGCAGTGCGCTGGACGATGACATCGCTCAAAAAGTATTCGACAAATTTACTCCGAGCGCCAAGGGCGGAGGAAAAGCCGGCGAAGGGCCGACGCCACAGGGGATAAAAACCGCTCATGACGTGCATCATGTCAAGGCAGGGGCTGTGAAGAGTCAGGTTATCGAGCAGCCGGCCAAGCCGGATAAGCGGCGTATTCTGATCAAGCGGAAAAAAGAAGATGAACCAAACGAGGTGCTCTCCCCCGCACAGACCGTCGAAGTTGACTCCGGTCTCGTCACTCCGACGGACGCGTCTCCATCGGCAGTTTCTCCGGAGCCGCCAATCGCGGTAGAAACCGAAAGCATCCACCCGGTGGAAGCGGCGGCGCCGAGCGGACCGGTCCTATGGACGCCAGCTCCTCCCTTTGTGCCGGTGCAGGAAGCCGTGCCTGTCAAGCCTGCAGCGGCTGCGCCGCCGAGTGCAGCAGCAACGGTCGAGGCGGTGGCGGCCAAGAAAAAGAGTATGGCCTTCGAAGCCATCGAGGCCGAGGCGCAGCGAGACAAACTCAAGAAGGCACGGAAGCCGGGACGGCCCAAAGACGAGCAGCAGGACGTCAAGTTCCGAGAGGATGCCGCACGCTGGCAAGATCTCCGTGCCATTCCCGTTCACCGGCGCGACGACCGCTCGAAGCACCTGCATCACAGCCCTCCGAGCGAGATCACCAAGCCGCGTAAAAAGGGCGTCAAGCTGACTCCCGGGACGAGCGTCAAGGAATTTGCCGAATTGATCGGTCAGAGACCGGCCGATATCGTGCGCAAGCTGATGGAAATGGGTCAGATGCTCACCTTCAATCAGCCGATGAATCTGGACGCCGCATCGATGATCGCTGAGGAGAGCGGCGTGAAACTCGAAGTGGCCGTGGAAAAGGTCGGTGACGAATTGTTGCAAGACGTGGTTGAAACCGGGGGCGAGGAACGGCTTGAGCCTCGTCCTCCCGTTGTCACCATCATGGGACATGTCGATCATGGGAAGACGTCGTTGCTGGATGCGATCCGGCAGACGAAAGTGGCCGAAGGGGAAGCCGGCGGGATCACGCAGCATATCGGCGCGTATACGGTGCCGGTGCGCGGCAAGCTGGTGACATTTCTTGATACCCCGGGCCATGAGGCCTTTACCTCAATGCGCGCGCGTGGTGCGAAGGTCACCGACATCGTCATTTTAGTCGTGGCCGCGGATGACGGAGTCATGCCCCAGACGATCGAAGCGATTCACCATGCGAAGGCGGCCGGCGTTCAATTGATCGTGGCGATGAACAAGATCGACAAGCCGGAAGCGAACCCTGATCGCGTAAAAAATGCGCTCTCTGAGCACGGACTGATTTCGGAAGCCTGGGGTGGTGACACCATCATGGTGGAGGTGTCCGCCAAGAAGAAGACCGGGCTCGATACATTGCTTGAAATGATCCTGCTCCAGTCTGAGGTGCTCGAGCTGAAGGCTGACCCCCATCGGCAGGCTAAGGGCACGGTTATTGAAGCGAAGATCGAACGCGGCCGCGGTCCGGTGGCGACTGTGTTGGTGCAGAGCGGCACGCTCAAAGTAGGTGATATCTACGTGGTTGGAACATTCAGCGGGCGCGTCAGGGCACTGATCGACGATCGAGGGGTGAAGGCGCAGCAAGCCGGTCCTTCCATTCCGGTCGAAGTCATTGGGCTTCCGGGAGTTCCGTCGGCCGGGGATGTGTTTCAGGTGGTTTCGGATGAACGGGTTGCCAGAGAGATTGCCGAGGAGCGCGCCCAGAAACGGCGAGCCGCCGAGCTGGGCGGTCCTGCCAAAGTCTCGCTCGACGACCTGTTCGCAAAGATTCAGGAAGGATCGGTGAAGGAGCTGGCCATTGTCATCAAGACGGATGTCCAGGGATCGTCCGAGGCCTTGGCCGGGTCAGTGGAGAAGCTGTCGACTGAGGCCGTCAAGTTGCGCGTCATTCATAACGGTGTGGGCGGGGTCATGGAGTCCGATGTGCTGCTGGCCGCCGCTTCTCGCGCTATTATTATCGGCTTCAATGTCAGGCCGGAGCCGAAGGCCGCGTCGTTGGCGGAACAGCAAGGCGTCGACATCCGGCTGTACACCATCATTTACGATGCCATTGCCGATATCAAAGCTGCGATGGAAGGCTTGCTTGAACCGACCCTCAAGGAACGTATGTTGGGGCGTGCCGAAGTACGCCAGGTGTTCACGATTCCCAAGGCCGGGACTGTGGCCGGTTCCTATGTCATCGACGGGACGATTTCACGCGCGAGCGCCGGGGTGCGCGTGATCAGAGACAGCGTCGTTGTCTACCAGGGGAAGCTGGGATCGTTGCGGCGTTTCAAGGACGACGTCCGAGAAGTACAGCAGGGCTACGAATGCGGCTTGAGCGTTGAGAATTTCAATGATGTGAAGGTCGGCGACATCATCGAGGCCTATGCGATCGACAAAATTGCGGCCAAGCTCTGAGCCTGTGCGGTAGTTGATATGGTCGTCGGACTTTGTACCGTCGAGCTGTTTATTTCGGAGAGTCAGTCGCTTAAAGATAAACGGCAAGTGCTCCATAGTTTGAAAGACCGGCTGCACGGAAAATTCAATCTGTCGGTCGCCGAAGTGGATGGACAGGATCTCTGGCAGAAGGCGGTCTTGGGCATGGCCTGTGTGGCGAATGACGGCGGCTACGTCAACCAGGTGCTTGAGCAGGCCCTGAATGTCATCAAGGGCATGCCTGCAGTCGAGGTTGTCCGAACCAAACTCGAATTGTTATAACGGCAGCTTGATACGTGCCGTCAGTCATTAGATGGAGCGGCAGATCAGCGCACAATGTCCAAGACCACCTACAAACGGGCGGATCGGGTTGCCGATCAGATCCGGATGGAAGTTGCGGATATCTTGATGCGAAAAATCAAAGATCCGCGGGTGCAGTCTGTTACGGTGACCGGCGTCGAATTGACGGCAGATCTGAGAATCGCCCACGTCTTTGTCACAACGATGGAAACGGAACAGGCCGAGCGCGATACCTTTGCCGGGTTGTCAAAGGCCAGCGGATTCGTGCGGGCCGAATTGGGCCGGCGCCTGACGCTGCGATATCTTCCGGAAGTGATCTTCAAGAAAGATGTCAGCGGTCAGCGTGGCGATCGGATTATGCGGCTATTGGACGGATTACATGGGGGCGGTGAGCAGAACGTTGCGCCGCCGCTGCCGGAGCGCCCAGAGCGAACGACATCGGGATCCTAAGTCGATGAGCATTGCCACGCACATGAGTTCGACGAGCACAGTTGCCGACGGAGTCCTTGTGATCAACAAGGAAGCCGGCTGGACATCTCACGATATCGTGGCAAAGATGCGTGCAGTATTGGGAGGGGTTAAAGTCGGACATGCAGGCACGCTCGATCCGGCGGCGACCGGGGTCTTGCCGGTGTTGGTGGGGCGTGCCACGCGGGTCTCGGAGTATTTGGTCGATTGGGATAAGGAGTATCGCGCGATTCTGCGCCTTGGTGAAACCACCGACACGCAGGACGCTACTGGTAAAGTCCTTGTGCGCATTGATCCGAGTGCGGTCCGTGAAGAGGCGCTTTGTGAAACGATTGGGAGATTTCGCGGTCCTCAGCGGCAGATGCCGCCGATGTACTCAGCGGTGAAGGTGGGCGGGAGACCGCTCTACAAGGCGGCGAGGGCTGGTGAGACTGTTGACCGGGCGGAGCGGACGATCGTCATTCATGCGCTGGACATTCTTGCTGTCGAGGGTCGGGATGTGACCTTGAATGTCGTCTGCTCAAAGGGCACCTACATACGAACCTTGTGCTCCGACATCGGACAGGCACTGGGCGTCGGCGGACATCTCTATGCGCTCCAGCGCCGTCGTGTAGGGCCGTTGTCGATTGATCACGCATTGACCGTGGCCCAGGCCGAAGCACAAGCGGCGATCGGGACATTGCAGCGGCACCTAATCGGGTTGGATCATGTGCTGGACCAATTGCCGGTTCTTGCGCTGACCGAAGATCAGGTCCGATTGGCGCTGCATGGCGGTGCGGTGTCTCCCGCCGGGATGGAGCGATTGCCAGCCTCCACCGAGCCGGTGTCTGTCCGGCTGCAGAATCAGGCGGGGAAGTTGCTTGCGATCGGCATCCATGATGCGCGCACTGCGGGGCCGATCAAGATTCGCAAAGTATTGACGGAGATTGAGTCGTTGGATTGAATCAGAAAGAGGAGCAAGACCATGGCGTTACTCAAGGAAGCGAAGGCAGGACTGATCAAGGAATATCGGCAGCACGAGACGGACTCCGGATCTCCGGAAGTCCAGATTGCGGTGTTGACCAACCGCATCACGTATCTCACGGAGCATTTTAAGACGCACAAGAAGGACCACCATTCCCGTCGGGGCTTGCTGCAGCTGGTGGGACGGAGACGGCGATTACTGGACTATCTTCGTGGCGTCGATGAGGCGCGGTATCGGGCTGTTATCGATCGACTCGGTATCCGCAAGTAGGCCGCACCCGCGCGGCCCGGCGCCGCCCGCGGCGGCATGGAACGGACGTCGCACAGGTGAACACGGACATAGGCTCACTGACAAACGATTGTCAGGCGTGAGTGGTGCATGATGAGTTGTTCTGGCATGGCGAATGACTCAGCACTCACATGCGTCACACTTCCCGGTGAGCCTATCTCTGTGGGCATCTGTGGGACCTAACAGAGGAGACCCCTAGATGGAGCACACAGTTGAAATCGAGATAGCCGGCCGGATACTCCGGCTGGAAACCGGCCGCGTTGCTAAACAGGCAGACGGATCAATCTGGGCCTCCTACGGAGATACGGTGATCTTGGCAACCGCTGTGGCTGCCCAGACAGCCAAGCCGGGCATCGACTTTCTTCCACTCACGGTCGATTATCAGGAGAAAACATACGCTGCGGGGAAAATACCCGGAGGGTATTTCAAGCGCGAAGGACGGCCGTCGGAGAAGGAGGTTCTCACCAGCCGATTGATCGATCGCCCGCTTCGCCCTCTGTTTCCCGAAGGATATTATTTCGAAACTCAAGTGATCGCCTCGGTGCTCTCTGCCGACAAGACCGGGTCCTCCGACGTCATCAGTATCACAGCCGCCTCGGCCGCGCTCTCCATCTCAAACATCCCGTTTCAAGGGCCGGTTGCCGGCATCAAGATCGGCCGGGTGAACGGGCAGTTCGTTGTGAACCCCGATCTCGAAACCATGGAGAAAAGCGAGCTGAATCTGGTCGTGGCCGGTACAGCCGATGCCATCATGATGGTCGAAGCGGGGGCCAACGAATTGCCCGAATCAACGATGCTGCAGGCGCTTGAATTGGCGCATGCCGAGATCAAGAAGATCGTTGCCCAAATTGCCGAACTGGCCAAGAAAGTCGGGAACAAGAAGCGCGAGGTGAAGGTCGAAGCCATCGATCCGACGCTCGCGGCGAAGGTGAAAGACATGGTCGCGCAGCCTATTCGCGAGGCGATCATGATTCCCAACAAAGCGGCGCGCCAGGAACGGCTGGATCAGGTGTTGGCGCAGGCAGTTGAAAAGCTCAAGAATCCGGAAGCGCCCACAAGTGAACGGCACATCAAGATCGTGTTCCATGGACTGGAGTACACGGAAGTCCGGCACATGATTCTTGAAAAGGGTTCTCGTGCGGACGGCCGAGGCCCTTCGGACATCCGGCCGATCACCTGTGAAGTGGGCGTCCTGCCGCGCACGCATGGATCGGCACTCTTCACGCGCGGTGAAACACAGAGTCTCGCCGTGGTGACGCTGGGCACCACCGACGACGAACAGCGCATTGATGCGTTGGAAGGCGAGTACATGCGGACCTTCATGCTTCATTATAATTTCCCGCCCTTCAGCGTCGGTGAAGCGCGGCCGCTCAGGTCACCAGGCCGGCGGGAAGTCGGGCATGGCGCATTGGCCGAACGGGCATTGAAGCCGGTTATTCCGGGCAAAGACGTCTTCCCGTACACGCTTCGCATTGTCTCGGAAATTCTGGAGTCCAACGGCTCATCCTCGATGGCCACGGTCTGCGGCGGTACGCTGGCAATGATGGACGCGGGCGTTCCGATCAAGGAACCGGTTGCCGGTATTGCCATGGGATTGATCAAGGAAGGGAACGGCGTGATGATCCTGTCCGATATTCTCGGATTGGAAGACCATCTCGGCGACATGGATTTCAAAGTGTGCGGGACCAAGAACGGCGTCACGGCCCTGCAGATGGACATCAAGATCGGCGGCATCACCATGGCACTCATGCAGCAGGCCTTGGAGCAGGCGCGTGCAGGCCGGCTCCATATTCTGAGCCATATGGCCAAAGCGCTCACGGGTGCGCGAGAGAATCTATCGCCGTTTGCGCCGCGTATATATACGATGAAAGTCAAGCAAGACAAGATCCGGGACATCATCGGCCAGGGCGGGAAAACGATCCGCGGGATCCAGGCCGATTGCGGCGTCAAGATTAATATCGAGGATACCGGGATTGTCACGATTGCATCAGCTGATGAAGTGTCGTTGCAGAAGGCCAAGGATATTATCGGCCGTCTGACTGAGGAAGTCGAAATCGGGAAAGTCTATATGGGTACGGTCCGGAAGATCATGGACTTCGGCGCTTTCGTCGAAGTGCTGCCGGGGACGGACGGATTGGTTCATATCTCGCAGTTGGCGCACCATCGCGTAAAGGCCGTGTCTGACGAAGTGGCCGAAGGGGACCAGATCCTCGTGAAGGTGCTGGAGATCGACAAGCAAGGCAAGATCCGGCTGAGCCGAAAAGAAACCATGCCGGCACCGGCCGAAGGCGGTGCGAAGGATCAAGCTGGCGGGTAATTTCCTTGTACCGCAAACGTATTCTCGACAATGGGATCCGCCTGGTCACTGAGCAGATCCCGACGCTCAAATCTGTCACGGTCGGCATGTGGGTGAATGCCGGCTCCCGCGACGAAAGCCCCGCGCAGGCGGGGTATTCCCACTTCATTGAACATATGTTTTTCAAGGGGACGGCCACTCGGTCAGCCACCGATATCTCGCGCGAGATCGACGCGCTTGGGGGCGAGATGAACGCCTTCACCACGCGCGAGACGACCACTTTTTATGTCAAAGTGCTCGATCAACATCTGCCTAAAGCGCTGAATCTACTCTCGGACCTGTTCCACCGGTCCCGATTTGGGCCGAAAGAAATTGAGAAAGAGAAGCAGGTGGTGCTTGAAGAAATCCGCATGGTTCAAGATGATCCGGAGGATTTGGTCCAAGAACTGCACACAGGGCTCGTGATGGGCCGCCATCCGCTGAGCCGGCCGATTCTTGGACAGGAAACGACGATTGCGAGACTGAGGAGGGACGATCTTCTCGACTATATCGGGACTCACTACCGGCCTCAGGAAATGGTGCTCGCGGTTGCAGGAAATTTCGACCAGCGTGGGCTTGAACGGACGATGGCCCGTACATTCGGGAGGCATCGTCCGTCCGTGAGCGCCGCGCCGCGCCGACGTTGGCCACCGGACATCTGCGGCGGCGTTGTGACCAAACGGAAGTCCCTGGAACAGGTACACCTTTGTGTCGGACTGAAGGGGATTCCAGCAGGCCACAAAGACCGCTATGCGGCCTATGTGTTGAACAGCGTGCTGGGGGGAAGCGTCAGTTCACGCCTTTTTCAGGAGATTCGTGAAAAGCGTGGCTTGGCCTACTCGATTTATTCGTTTTTATCCGGTTATTCGGATGGGGGCACGATGACGGTCTATGCCGGAACCCGCGCGCGTGAAGTAGAACGCGTGCTCGATTTGATCCGGCGTGAAGTCAGAAACATGGCGGCGCATGGCATCGAACGGGCGGAACTCAAGCGGACTAAGGACCAGATGAAAGGCAGTCTGATGCTCAGCCTGGAGAGTTCACATAGCCGTATGAACAAGCTGGCGAAAGATGAGCTGATCACGGGGGCCCACACGAGTCTCGAAGAGATGCTGTCGGATATCGATGCCGTCACGGGACAGCGCGTCGCTCACGTTGCGCAGGAGTTGTTCGCGCCGGGCACGATGGCGATTACTGCCTTAGGCCCGCTCTCGTCTCGTCAGGTAGCAGCGTTGCAGTAAAATTGGGCCTGCAACCGATTGATTTGCATAATCTCAGGGCGGTATAGTGCGCCAAATCGGGCGACAAACATTTTCTTGACATAAAATGCCTGATTCGGTACCGTTTCAGCTCCGTTGTCCTGACGGAATATGCGGAACCGTAGCGGGGCGACGAAGGAAAGACATTCAACTGGGTGTGATACGTGCCGCAGTCGTTGGTCTGCGTAGAACATTCTTGAATCATGATTGCTGTTCAAAAGATTACGGGCTTTGTCTTCAATTCTGTACGAAGGAGGGACGAGGTATGAAAAGGAAAATCGTTCTAGCCGCAGTCGCGCTGTTCTCTGCCGTCGGCTTGCTGGCGGTCGAATCTGCCTTGGCTGCCGGTCCGATCGAAAAATTAGGTCTGGCCGATGCGGTCGTCGGTGGAAAGCCGCTCAAGGCTGAAGCCGCTGCGAAGACGCTCCAAGGCCGTGTGTGGTCGCAATGGGCGGATAATCCGGACGGAGAGCTGTTGTTCGGGATTCAATATTGGAATACAGGGGAGCCGTCATCCGGCTCGTCGGGCGGGCGATCATCGACGATGCTGGATGTGAAGCCACCCGATCCATTATTGACCTGCTGTTCCTGGGGATTTGCCGGCGGCACCGAAAAGAATAACTCCTATTCCGGCTGGTACCACGCGGCTACGACCGTGCGGTTAGCCGTGAAGGATAAGGCCCTGATGGATCAAATCATCAAGGCGTCACAGGAACTCGTCGCCATGGAAGTGACCTTGGACGGTCGGACGATCACCGGCTTCAAGGTGATCAAAGGCGACTAAGGAGTAGGCACGAGCGGATTATTCTATCCTCGCATGTGTTTGAAGGAGGACGTGATGATGACCCTGCAGAAACAAAGTGGAGCGGCAATTGCAGCTCTGGCATTGGTAGCCGGTATGGCCTCGACCGCATTGGCTATTGAATCGTTCCAGGAGCGGTTTGAGTGGGGGGACATGAGCAAGCCCACCACGATTCAGGGGCGCGTGATCGTGCTCGACCCCTACGATGAAGCCGTCTGGATCAACGTGTCCGTATACGGCGGACCGGCAGAAAGCGGGTTGTACTGGCAGAAAGTCCATCCCGGTAAGAACTTGAAGTTTTATGCCGACAAAGGCGCATGGGCAGAGTTGAAGAAAATGGGGCGTCCGCATGCGGGGCCGGCCGCGGCGAAGGAAGTGCCTCCGGGCAGCACAACAGACTTGATTGAGTTTGTCGCCACAGAAACCGAACAGAACCACCGGGTGATTTCCTCGGTCAAGAAACTCCCCGAGGTGGCTGGGAACATCGGCAAGCCGCTCAGCATGTCCGCGCTTCGGTTGAAGGAATGTGCGGGAAAGAGCGAGAATGATGCAGCCTGTGCTGGGGCGAAACGCGGGCTCAACACCTCGCCTGTGTCTCCGGATGGAGACAACGTCGGTATGCAATATGATGTGATGCTCCCGGGAGGAAAAACTCTCGGCGGTTTGATTCCCACGACGGCGCAGTACAATCAGCCCCACTGATCGTACGTGCGAGCAGGTATGAAGGCGGTCACTCTTGACTGGGAGTGGCCGCCTTTCTTTTTTCCTGGCGGCCGTTACCCGGTTGGACCATGCGTTGCAGTTCAGCCAAGCGGTTGAGTGCATCGAGTGGTGTCATGGAAAACAGGTCGATCTGTTTAACCTCCTCGATCACGGGATGGGGCTGTGGCAGGGGGGGCGGTGCCTGATCGGGTTGTTCTCGGACTGATCCTGCGATGGAAGACTCCGGCTGTTCCAGCTGCGTCAGGACCGCTTGCGCCCGTTCGATCACAGATCCGGGGAGCCCCGCCAGTTTGGCCACGTGAATACCGTAGCTCCGATCGGCCCCTCCCGCGACAATTTTGCGGAGAAAGACCACGTCCCCATCGCGCTCTTGGACCGCGACCCGATAGTTTTTGATTCCTTCGCGCTGACACTCCAGCTGCACCATCTCATGGTAGTGCGTGGCGAACAGAGTACGCGCGCCGAGGCGCGTCCGGTCATGAATGTATTCCGCCACTGCCCACGCAATGCTGAGCCCATCATACGTGCTGGTGCCACGGCCGATCTCATCCAACAGGATCAGACTTCGCTGCGAGGCGCTATTGAGAATATTTGCGGTTTCTACCATCTCCACCATGAAAGTGCTCAGGCCGCCGGCCAGATTGTCCGAAGCACCTACGCGGGTAAAGATGCGATCCACCAGTCCGATCTGCGCGCTGGCAGCCGGGACAAAACTGCCGATTTGGGCCATGAGGACGATCAAGGCCACCTGTCTGAGGTAGGTGCTTTTACCCGCCATATTGGGTCCGGTTAAGATCAGCAGGCGGTTGTCATTCAGATCCAAGATCGTATCATTGGGAACGAATGCTCGATCGTCGCGAAGCTGTTCGACCACGGGGTGGCGTCCGTTGCGGATGGCGATGCTGCCGCTCTCATCCACCTCAGGCCTCGTGTAACGATTCAGCGCGGCGGTTTCGGCGAGCCCGGCGACGACATCGATCAACGAAAGGCTGCCCGCCATGGCATCCAGACGAGAGGCTTCTTGCGCCAAGCGCCCTCGGAGTTGAGCGAAGATGTCTTGCTCAAGCGCCAGCAATCTGGCCTCCGCTCCAGTCACCTGTTCTTCGAGCGCTTTCAGTTCGGGAGTCATGAACCGTTCGGCATTGACGAGAGTTTGTTTGCGGATGTAGTCGGACGGAACGCGGCTGAGATTGGCCTTCGTCACTTCGATGTAGTAGCCGAACACCTGGTTGTATCTGACTTTCAATGAGTCGATGCCGGTACGTTCACGCTCGTTGAATTCAATCCCGGCGATCCACTGTTTCCCTTCTTTGCTCGCTTTGCGCAGTTCATCGATGCCGGCATGGTAGCCGTCCCTGATGAAGTTTCCGTCGCGAACCGATGGAGGGGCGTCGGGCTGGATGGCGCGCTCGATTATCTCGTACAAGTCGCGCCCGTCATCCCACGACGAGCGGGCCTCAACGAGCAATGCACTCTGAAGCGACGCAAGTCTGGATGCAATTTCAGGCAACACGGACAGGGATTGCTTCAAGGCAAGGAGTTCGCGGGGACCCGCATAGCCCAATACGATACGGCTGCCGAGCCGCGCGATATCCTGCACCTCACGCAGTGCGGCGCGCAGGGCCACACGCTCCTCCAGGCGGTCCTTCAGCTCTCCCACCGCGTCCAGTCTGGTGCGGATCGGTTCGCATTGAATCAAAGGCCTGATCAGCCATTGTCGCAGCAGCCGGCTGCCCATGGCCGTGACCGTACGGTCCAGCACGGCCGCGAGAGCAGTAGAACGCGACTCCGGTGCACTGTCTCCAAAGGCCATCGGTTTGAGGATTTCCAAATTGCGAAGGGTGGCGGCGTCCAGATGCATGGCGTCATGACTTCTGCGAACCATCATTCGCCGAATATGGTCCAGCGGGGCAGCCGGTTGCGTTTCGCGAAAGTAATGCAAGACGGCGCCGGCTGCCTCCAGGCCGACGGTCAGATCCGCGCACCCGAACGCATCAAGCGACTGGACACGGAATTGATCCAGCAAAGACCTCGCACTCTGGCGCCGATCGAACGAAGCGGCTGGTCGTTCGCACACGCGCGTTCCCTTGATTTGATCAAGCCAAGCGGCCGTGTCATGGTCCAGTCCAGCCGGGAATAACACCTCGCGCGGGTCAAGCCTCGCCAGCTCGTCCAGCGCGAGTGCCACCGCCTGTGGACCATGTAATTCCGTCACCCAGAACTCGCCCGTGGAGACGTCAATCGCCGCCAGTCCGATTACCGCCGGCTGCGCCGATACCGGTTGGAGAGACAGTGCAGCAAGATAATTCGATTCGGCCGGGGAAAGCATCTCTGTATCGACGAGGGTACCGGGTGTATAGAGACGCACGACTTCCCGGCGCACCAGCCCCTTGGCCAGCTTGGGATCTTCAACCTGCTCACAAAGCGCGACGGTCCGCCCCGTCTTGAGTAGCTTGGCGATATACCCGGTTGCCGCATGATAGGGGACCCCACAGAGGGGAACCGGATCGGGACTGTGCTTATCACGGGATGTGAGTGCGATCGAAAGGAGTCGTGAGGCCACTTGCGCGTCCTCGTAAAACATTTCATAAAAGTCTCCGACGCGAAAAAACAGGATGGCTTCCGGATAGCCCCGCTTGATGTCCCGATACTGCCGCATGAGGGGGCTTGTGTCCTGGTCAATCATCCGCGACGTCCTGTGAAGGCCCCGGCGACGCCGGGGGGCGGTCGGAGGTGTTCTCGACGGACCGGCGAAGCCGTTCGAGGTCTACTTCGGCCTCTTGCAGCGCCTTCGTTTTCCGTCTCAGCTCGATACGGCTCCGCACCCATGGGGGAAACAGTAAAATGGCTGCAACCAACAGCCCAACCACGAAGCCGGCCATGATGGGCTTGTAGACGGGCGTCGAGGCCTCCAGCAATCCAAAAAAGTATCGAAGGGTGACCTCTTGTTCCTGATTTTGAAGAAAGAAGGCCAGCGAGAGCAGCAAGAGAATGCCGACTAAAATCAATCGAATCATCGAGCCG
>FSSH01000490.1_pt1 | contig 48828 bp, 49 predicted proteins | sample 1166101 | NCBI WGS metagenome assembly FSSH01 (sample SAMEA32972668, study PRJEB13176) | freshwater metagenome | biome: Drinking water system; feature: Biomass in drinking water that filtered by 0.45 um membrane; material: drinking water | place: USA | collected 2012-12-20 | depth 0 m
AAGCCAAGGCGCCGCAATCGCTGTTCGACGAAGATACCGGCTCGCGCGACGAAGCGGCCGAGCAGGCCACCGTGCTGGCCGAGTTGGCCCCGGTGATGATCGAACGGTTGACCGCCCAAGGCAGCCTGAAACTGTTTCATGACATTGAAATGCCGCTCGTACCGGTACTGGCTGAGATCGAACGGAACGGATTCCTGCTCGACGTCGAGGGGCTCAGAGTATTGAGCAAGGAATTAGAGCACGAGCTCGACAAGATGATGGAGACCATCGCCGGCCTGGCGGGCGGCGAGTTCAACATCAATTCACCGAAACAGCTGGCCGTCGTACTATTTGAGAAGCTCGGCCTCAAGCCGGGCCGCAAAACCAAGACCGGCTATTCGACGGATGAAGACACCCTCACGCAACTCGCAACTCAGCACGATTTACCAGCACAGATTCTGGCCTATCGCAGCATCAGTAAACTCAAATCGACCTACGTCGATGCGCTGCCCGAATTAGTGAATCCCGAAACCAAGCGGCTCCACACCTCGCTCAATCAAACCGTCGCCGCGACCGGCCGGCTGTCCTCGACCGATCCCAATCTGCAAAACATTCCGGTCAAGGGCGACTATGGCCTGCGCATTCGCGAAGCCTTCATCGCGCCGAAAGGCCATACCCTGCTCTGCGCCGACTACAGTCAGATCGAACCGCGCATTCTCGCACACCTCTCGCAAGACCCGCGCTTGCTCGAAGTCTTCGAGAAGGGCGAAGATATTCACATGGCGACCGCCATGGACATTTTCCATCTCCCCGCTTCGCAGATCACGCGCGAGATGCGGCGGGCGGCCAAGAGCGTCGTCTTCGGCATCGTCTACGGCATCAGCCCCTTCGGCCTCTCACAGAACATCGGCGTCCCGCAGGCGGAAGCCAAGAAATATATCGAGACCTATTTTGAGAAGTATGCCGGGGTGCGCGCCCTGATGGATCGGAACATCGCCGAAGGCAAAGAAAAAGGTTTCACCACCACGATCCTGGGCCGACGGAGGCCGATACCAGAACTGCAGAGCGGCGATCCCGTGCAGCGCGGTTTCGGCGAACGCATGGCGGTGAACAGCCCCATTCAAGGCTCCGCAGCCGACCTGATCAAAGTAGCGATGATCAACGTGAGCAAGGCCCTCCATCACGAGATGCCGCACACAAAGATGATCCTCCAGGTTCATGACGAATTGATCTTCGAAGTGCCGGAGAAGGAGCTGGACGAAGCCAAGCAGCTCGTAAAACATGAGATGGAAGGCGTCGGCAAACAACTGCACCTCTCCGTCCCGCTCAAAGTCGATCTCGGCACCGGCCACAACTGGCGCGTGGCGCACCCGTAGGCTCCGGTTGACGACAAATCGCATGGCATGTCAGACTATGCCCACTTTGGTGACCATATGAAGACCGCAACCGTCAGACAGTTTCGCGATCGCGCCACCAGCCTCCTCAAGCAGGATGAGCCGATCGTTGTCACAAGACATGGAAAAATCGTGGGGTTCTTCCTGCCAGCAGTCGGCGAGGCCCTCCAGCCCGAAATCAAGGAAGACCTGTTCTCGACCCTGACTGATGAGATTCGGGCTTCGATGAAGAGCCATCGTCTCACCGAGGACACCATCCTTGCCGACTTCGAGAAAACCAGAAAAACTCGTCGTCGACGCTAATCCGATTCTCTCCGCATTGCTCGGCGGGAAAGCCAGACGGCTATTCTTTGAGGCCGGCATCACTGAGTTCGCCGTGACCGGATCAGCACTCAACGAAGTCAACGCCTATGTCCCTAAAATGGCGCAGAAGTTAGATGTCAGTCCGGCATTTCTGCGCTATGCGTTGGATCTCTTGCCTCTGACTGTGTACGAACCCAAATCCTATCGCCGGTCTTTGAAGAAGGCCAAGCTACAGATTGCACATCGTGACCCGCGAGATGTCGAGATCTTGGCACTCACGCTGGAACTGGAAAGACCGCTCTGGAGCAACGACAAGGATTTTGAAGACACCACCATACAGACCTTTACAACAGCCGAGTTGCTGGCCATCTACTTCCCAAAGCCGTCTTGACGCGGGAGGCACCGCAAATGAGTAAATACGAAGTGATCATCTATTGGAGCAAGGACGATCAGGCCTTCATTGCCGAAGTACCGGAATTGCCTGGCTGTACGGCTGATGGCGCGACCTACCAGGAAGCCCTGGCGCACGTTGAAACCGTGATCCAGGAGTGGATTGAGACGGCTAAGGATCTTGGCCGCCCGATTCCTGAACCTAAAGGCCGCCTAGCCTTTGCTTGACTTATCTAGTAGCGACCTCTTACTTGTCAAACTCTCCGTCCCGCTCAAAGTCGATCTTGGCACCGGCCACAACTGGCGCGTCGCACATCCATAACAATCAGCTGAGTGAGGTGACCTATGCAGAACGCACGTCTTTCAATAGCGTGGATGATCACGGGCGTGAGCCTTGGCGCATTGGGCCTCCTGCTGTTCATAGGAGAGCCGTTCACCGCGAAGGCGCAAGAGTCGAAGCGGTTTCAGTACCAAATAGTCGAGGTACTTCCCGACACTCAGAATATGCAATCCAAGCTGAACGAGTTCGGATCAAGCGGGTGGGAACTGGTCGCAGTCTCGATGGGAAACATGACCGAGCCGAGGCTGATTTTTAAGAAGTGAGTACAGGGGTAACAGCGATTTATACTCTTGGTGTGGTGAAAATGGATCTTGGAGCCAGCTACAATTGGTATATGGCACACTCGCAATAGAGGCAACCAGGTAACTTGCCGCTGTAAAAGCAACATGGCCAACAGAATAATCGAACTACATGATTCCACAATAGAGAGGATCGCAACTGATTTAGAGGGAAAGATACGGGTAGTGTTTTCCTCAGCCTACATTCACGTATCTGATGGAACTCCTGGGATCGATAAGGGGAGCGGCTTCGTACAGAGAGCTGAACTTCAGGTCGAGCAAGGAATTATCTCGGGCAGTCTGCCACCATTCCCGTCTGATATTTCTGATGGGTCCATGGTCTTAGACGGAATTAGGCGGGACAATACTATTCCCATCCCATTTGAATTTCTTGGCAGCTTCAATCTGCTTCTAGTCTTTGTGCCGGGTGATTCAATGTCAGTTCAAGGCATTGGGGCTAGGCTTTCTCTACAAGGGAATCCTAGATACATCGAAGAGTTTCCTGGGCGATGAACAGGAAATGATGCAACTAAGCATCACAACCTTCCCTCCTGGCAAGAACATTAAAAGCAAAGCTAATAATAGATTGCAACAAGATTGATCACTCCACCACGCTCTTCATTTCTTCATCTGACACCGGGATATTGTATATTTCTTCGCCGGCTTCTTGCATCGACTTCAGATAGAGCAGCGTACCTGGTTCGAGGTCTTCTTTTTTTCGAGTTGGACTTTCACGGCATAGAGCACCCAGTGCGGGCCTTCGAACGAAAGGACGGGGCAAGAACAGATCGAGGCCGCTCCTGCTGTAGCATTCTTGACTCTCTGCCAGGTGGAGCCTAGACTTTGGGCCACGTATTGATGGGGGAGGACCACATGCCGACTGCGAAAAAACAAGCTCTGGCGATGGTGAAGAAGTTGCCGGAAAAGGCGACGTGGGACGACATCATGTATGAGATCTACGTCCGAAAAAAGATTGATGCGGGTATCACCGCCGCCGATGAAGGGCAAGTGGTATCCCACACCGTCGTAAAAAAGCGCTTCCTCAAGAAATGACCCGCATCGAGTGGACTGAACCTGCCGTTGCCGATCTCGAAAACATCCAGGACTATATCGCCAGAGACTCCGCCGAATATGCCGATGCGATCATCGAACGGTTGATCCTCTCCGTCGATCAGCTTGAGGCATTTCCTGACAGTGGCCGCCGCGTGCCAGAATCAGCGGACCCCAAAGTCCGGGAACTGCTTGTCGAGAGCTACCGCATTATCTACCGGAAGAGAAAAGGAGCCGTGCAAATTCTTGCCGTGGTGCATGGCGCGAGACATCTCACGCAGATGAAACCGAACCCCTGGAGCAGGCGATAGCCAATCAGACACATCTCTCTGCCTGCCTAAGGAGAACTAAAACGGTCTGACCTATTTGATTTGCATACTGGACGGGCTTGGAGCCGGGCAGGTGGATGAATCCGAGAAGGCCGGTCCAATGAAAACGGACCGGCCTTTCTGAGCAATTGAGACTTACGGAGTGACGGTCGTCTGCGCCGGCGCGGCGCCGTCTTTCGCATCGCGGGCGCAGCGGAAGCCCATCCAGTTCATCGAGGTCTTGGGATCGGTCCCGTTGCGCTGCGAGACGCGCACGCTCGGCGTGCTGTCGATCCAGCCTCCGCCTCGGAAGGCTTTTTGGGTGCCTTTGTCCGGTCCCTTCGGATTCTTGTCGGGCGCGGTCTTGTAATAATCTTTGTCATACCAGTCGGACACCCACTCGGCGACATTGCCGACCATTTGAAAGACGCCGTACGGGCTCACCGCGTTGTCGTACTTGAACACCGAGATGATCGGCGGATAGAGCAAGAGCCGCTCCGGACGATCGCGGACCGGACCGGACAGACCCGTGCGGCCGTAATTCGCCCGTGACAGGCCGGCCATTTCGTTACCCCAGGGATAAATGCGCGTATCGGCCTCGCCCCGCGCCGCCTTTTCCCATTCCGCTTCGGTCGGCAGGCGCTTCCCGGCCCACTTGCAATACTCGTCGGCCTCGTACCAGGTGACATGCATGATGGGATGGGCGACCATCGTCTCCTGAAAATTGCCGCCGTCGAACTTCCAATCCACCTGCGGCGGACGGTTCGTCGCCAGGACAAATTTCAGATACTGCACGGTCGTCACTTCGTATTTATCGATCTCGTAGGCATCGAGATAGACCGAGCGCTGCGGCATCTCCACCAAATAGGCGTTCTTATCCGCTTTCTTATCGCTGCCCATCGTGAAGGGCCCGGCTGGAATGCGAACCATGTCGTCATAGGCCGGCAGCTTCACCCGTTCAGCGGCGAGCTTGCGCCCTTCCGCCGTCCACTCCTGCTTGATATCGCCCACATCCAGCGACCACGCCGTTCCCTCGACTCCCAACAGCCCTGCGACGACAGCACCGGCCAAGATATTTGCCCTTCGCACGACGACTCCTCCTTGATGGTTACATGCCCTGTTCTTTGGGTTCTGGATCCGGCTCCTTGTTGAATTCTTCCAGCGGCTGAAAGTTCAGCGGGAGCTGAAACAAATAGTCCGTCACCGCCCGCAATTTCACATGCTGGTATTCCACGATCCAGCTTCCGTCCTTTTTGGCCAGCTTCATGGGAAAGTGAATATCCGTCGCCAGCCACTGATAATAGACCTCGGTCCGCTCCCCGTGCTTGGTCACGACTTCGTAGAGGATCGTGGGATGGCCTTCCCGGGTTTCCTGGCCGATTTCCTCCCGCGACACCTCTCCGTCCAGCTTCTCCGTCACCCACAAATCCTGATCCGCACTGTAGGGGATGGTCTTGAAATGCTTCATCCGCGACAGCAGCATCCACACGACTTGCTTGTCTTTCCGCACGATGCTGACGTTCACCGGCCCCATCGTGTGATGCTCGATGCGCCACATGTTGTCGCGGTAATAGATGTTGGCTTTTCCCGTGCGGCCGTCGATCTTGGTGATGCGGTCGGCCGTAAACTCCAACGCCCAGGCGGCACCGCCGAAGCCAATGCCAAGGGTCACGATCAATACTGTAATGATTCGACGCATAGCCGCTCAATCTACCTAATCTGCATGATCGAATGCTAGATGGGCGCGGGGTCAGATGGTGAGGACGGCAGCGCCTTGAAACGATCCGGCCTTGAGCGCTTGCAGCGCCTGATTGGCTTGCCGCAAAGGAAAGCGGACGGTGCGGGGCTTGATCGGAATGGCGGCCGCCTCGCGGAGGAGATCAATCCCGTCTTGTCTGGTGTTGGCTGTGACGCTGCGCAAGACACGTTCTCCGAAGACGTCGCGATCGTAGTCCAGCGACGGAATCGGCGACATGTGGATGCCGGCCAGTGCCAGCGTGCCGCCCCGTTCAAGCGAACGTAGTGCAGGAGGAACCAGCTCACCCGCCGGAGCGAAGATAATGGACGCATGGAGCGGATCAGGCGGGGCATCGTGCGCGCCTCCGACCCATACCGCGCCAAGGGTTCGCGCCAACGCCTGGTGCTCGGCCTTGAGCGAACTGACGTACACCTGACACCCCCAATGATGCGCGATCTGGATCGCGATATGCGCGGAGGCGCCGAACCCATAGAGACCGAGCCGCTGGCCCGGCTTGATCCCGCTCAATCGCAAGGCGCGATAGCCGATGATGCCGGCGCAGAGCAGCGGCGCCGCTTCGTCATCGGTAAATCCCGACGGGATGGGATAGGCAAATCGCGACGGCACGACCGCATATTCCGCATACCCTCCGTCGACTTGATAGCCGGTGAACCGCGCCTTCAGACACAGATTCTCCCGCTCGCTGGTGCAGAACTCGCAGGTCCCGCAGGTGCCCTGCAGCCAGGCGATCCCGACGCGATCTCCTTCGTGCACTTCCGTCACCCCGGCCCCCACTTGCGTGACTGTGCCGACCACCTGATGGCCCGGCACCAGCGGGCGCTTCACATCGGCCAGCTCCCCCTCAATGACATGCAGATCGGTGCGGCAGACCGCACAGACATGCACCCTCACCAGCACATCGCCCGGCCCCGGAAGCGGCATGGGGATGTCGCGAAACTGCAATGGGCTACCCGCCACATCTCCGACATGGTCGAGGATCATGGCCTTCATAGACACTCCGATGAATCGCGGTAGGTGAGTGGCCCGGCCGCCTCACTCGTGAGGCGGCCGGGATATGAGAGAAGAGCGGGAAATGGCTACGGTTTCTTGGCCTTGATGCACTCGATGTCGAGCCTGATGTTCACCTCGTCGCCGACGACGAACCCGCCGGTGTCGAGCGTCTTATTCCAGATCATGCCGAAATCCTTGCGATTCACTTTCCCCTCGGCCGTGAACCCGGCCCGCGTATTGCCCCAGGGATCCTTGCTCACGCCGTTAAAGGTGCCGACTAAGGTGATCTCTTTCGTCACGCCATGGAGCGTGAGATCGCCGAGCGCCATATAGCCCTCGCCGGTCTTCTTGTAACTCTTCATTTTGTAGGTCATGGTCGGAAACTTTTCGACGTCGAAGAAATCCGCGTTCCGGAGATGCGCGTCACGCTTCTCGTGGTTGGTGTTGACCGACCCCGTGTTGATCGTCGCTTCGATCGTCTTGAACTGGTGCGCCTCCGCATCCATTTCCACGACGCCGCTGTAGTCCATGAACCGGCCCGCCGTCTTCGAGACGACCATGTGGGCGACACGGAATTCAATGATGGAATGATCGGGATCCAGGTCCCATCGCGCCATCTCGGCCCCGGCCCCTACCGGCCACCCGGCCAGCAACATCGCACACAAGACACCGGCTTTCACGATTGTCCATTGATACATGCACCCTCCATGAGATGAGCTGCCACGAACACTGACCTGCACTTCATTCCCGTCATTTTTTAGACGATCCGGCACCCGTCTCAGGCGCGCCGGCTTGTTTGTTCGTAATCGATTGCACCTCTCGTGCTCCGGTCTTCGCCCCCGTTCGCATCCGCACATGAACATCAACAGCTTCCGACTCCAGACTGTCCGGAAACGGAGGAAACGGCTGCGCATGGACTACGGCATAAATCCCCGCCTCGTCGACTTCCCGCGCACCGGACCCTTTTTCAATCTGAATCAACTGCACACGCCCGCTGGGATAAAGTCGGAACTTCACCCGGACCGTCTCGCTCGTCGGCGCATGCCGGACGTGCCGGACCGTGCGGCTCCAGCTGCGGCTTACCAGATGACTGATCTGCTGCCAATAGGCCTTGCCCTGCCCCGGCGTCGGCATCGGCAGCAGGTCTTCCTCGACCACCAACCCGCCCGAGACCGGCAAGGCGTCCGGCTGCACTTCGTCTTGCGCTGACTCCCCGCCCGACGGCTCCTCCGAACTCGGCAGCGGCGTATCGCTGCCTTCGTTGGCCGCCTCCTGTTTCCCCATGGTGACATACACGACGCGAGTGAGCACCCGCTCAAACTTGTCTTTCTTCACGCGGGCGATGGTTACTTGCACTCGGGCGGCTTTGGGAGGGACCGAGAGTTTTCCTGCGGGAATCGGGTCCATCGTGGCCGACCCCTTCATCACCATGTCAACATTGTCAGACTCTAATGCGACGACGTGCTTCTGAAACAGAACCGACTCGCAAATCGCCACTAGCGGCACGCCGCCTTGGGTCACCCCGCCAACGGCGATCGACAAGTCAAACGGCTTCCCCACTTGAATATCGCCGGACGCATCGGCTGTCGCCAGGTCAATTTTGACCCAACGCGGTCCGATTGGCGCAGGAGAGGCTTCTGACGGGGATCCTGCCGCCTGGCTGACTGGCATGAGACTGAGCGGAAGGAGACAGAGACCGAGAACGCCGGCCAGCAAGGCGAGAGGACTGGGCGCGGGGTGGTACATAGAGGCATCCTACTCAGCCCCGTGATCGAGTGCAACCCGTTTTTTCAGCAAGCACGTGCCTCCTTCACAGGGTTGCGTTAGAATACAGCTATGCGCGCACTCGTGAAAACATCCGCCGGTCCCGGTTTGACGGCCATGACCTGTCCGGATCCCACCGCCGGACCCAACGATGTCATCGTGAAGGTCAAGGCAACCTCGCTCTGCGGCACCGATGCCCATATCTACAACTGGGACCCCTGGGCGCACAGCCGCATTCATCCGCCCCGCATCATCGGCCATGAAATGTGCGGCGAGGTCGTCGAGATCGGCAGGGATGTCACGCGAGTGAAGATCGGCGACTACGTTGCGGCCGAATCGCACATCACCTGCGGCCAATGTTTTCAATGCCGCACCGGCCAGGCCCATGTCTGTCGAAACTATCGCATCCTCGGAGTCGATCGCCACGGCTCCTTTGCCGAGTATGTCGTCCTGCCCGACAATGTGCTCTGGAACACGTCCCCGTCCATACCCCCAGAATTCGCGTCGGTCCAGGAACCGCTCGGCAATGCGGTCGATGCCGCCCTCGCCGAAGACCTGACCGGCCACACCGTCCTGATTACCGGCTGCGGACCGACCGGATTATTCTCGACCGCCGTCGCCCGCACCGCCGGCGCGGCGACGATCATTGCCACGGATGTGAGTGACTATCGCCTCGGCCTGGCCAAACAGGTCGGCGCCGACTACGTGTTGAACGCCAAGACCCAGACGCCCGAGCAGATCGCGGCGGCGATTCGCGAGATCACCGCCGGAGAAGGTGTCGACGCGTCGTTGGAAATGTCCGGCCATCCCAGCGCCTTGCACCAGGCATTCGGCGCCGTCAAAAACGGCGGACGGGTGACCCTCTTCGGCATTCCGACCGGGCCGATCTCGTTCGACCTGGCCAACGAAATTATTTTTAAAGGCATCCGCGTGCACGGTATTACGGGCCGGCGTCTCTTCAGCACGTGGTATCGTCTGGCTGGCCTCTTCAAAGCAGGGCTCAACATCAAGCCGATCATTACCCACACTTTCCCGATGAGCGACTATGCCCGGGGTTTTGAGTTGATCAATTCCGGCCAGTGCGGCAAGGTGGTGCTCTTTCCGTGAAAGCTTTCAGCCTTCAGCTATCAGGCAAGCGTTCTTTCCGAATGTTCCCCTCCGATTCGTCCGGAGCTGAAAGCTGATCGCTGAAGGCTGTACGCTCAGGGAAGAAAATGGCCTACTCCTCGCTCAAGAAGATCCTCGATCAACAACTCGCCGACATCCGTGCGGCCGGTCTCTATAAGCAGGAGCGACAACTCCTCGGCCCGCAAGGGACCGATATCCGCGTGGCGCAAGGCCCGGCGCTGAACCTCTGCGCGAACAACTACCTGGGCCTCGCCAATCATCCGGACATCCGGCAAGCCGCCATCGACGGACTGACCCAACACGGCTACGGCATGGCCTCCGTGCGCTTCATCTGCGGCACTCAGGATCTGCACGTGCAGTTGGAACAGGCGATCAGCACCTTTCTGGGAACCGAAAATACAATTCTCTATAGCTCCTGCTTTGACGCCAATGGCGGCCTGTTCGAGGTGCTGCTCAATGAAGAGGATGCCGTCATCAGCGATGCGCTGAATCATGCCAGCGTGATCGATGGCATCCGGCTCTGCAAAGCCACGCGCCTCCGTTACGCCCACGCCGACATGGCCGACCTGGAAGCCCGACTACAGGAATCGCGCGGGAGTCGTCTGCGCCTGATCGCCACGGACGGGGTGTTTTCCATGGATGGGGATCTCGCCAAGCTCGACCAGATCGTCGAGCTGGCCGATCGCTACGACGCTGTCGTCATGGTCGACGACAGTCATGCCACCGGGGTGCTGGGCCCGAACGGCCGCGGAACGCCGGCGCACTTCGGATTGGTGGATCGAGTGGATATCGTGACGAGCACGCTCGGGAAAAGTCTCGGCGGCGCGGCCGGAGGATTCACCTCGGGACGGGCGGAAATCGTCGAACTCCTGCGCCAGCGGTCACGCCCATACCTCTTTTCGAATGCCCTGCCGCCGGTCATCGCGGCTGCCGCGCTGCAGGCGGTGAAACTGGTCGCGCAAGGCGATGCGTTGCGCGCGCACCTGCGTGACAATGCCACTTTTTTCCGCGAGCGATTGACTGCGCTTGGATTCCGGCTCGTCCCGGGCAACCACCCCATTATTCCGGTGATGCTGGGCGACGCCACACTCGCCACCAGCATGGCTGATCGCCTCCTGCGGGAAGGCGTCTACGTGGTCGGCTTCAGCTTTCCGGTCGTACCGAAGGGCCAGGCGCGCATCCGAGTGCAGATGTCAGCCGCGCATACGAGAGCGCAGTTGGAACAGGCCGTTGGCGCCTTTGAAAAGGTCGGTCGGGAACTCGGCGTGATCTACGCGCGCTGACTGCTGCAATCGTTCAAGACAGTCGTGCACCGTCCTGTTAGAATCCTCCCCGCATGAACGGCACGTTGATGAAGCGACTCCTCGTCAGCACGGCGCTCGCGCTGGCAATCGGCGCACTGCTGATCACGGCGTACCATCGACAGGTCTTCGCGACCGCCCAGGCGCAAAGCACGGACTTTCTCTTTGCCGCCCTGGCCGGCGAGCAATCCCGGACCACCGTCATCGTCGGTATCGATCAGCGCAGCTACCGCGAACTCCTCCCGACCTATGGCCCGCTGGTGAACTGGCCTCGTACGCTTTATGCGCAGGCCCTGGAATCCCTGCGCACGGCAGGGGCGCGCGTAGTGGTGCTCGACATTTTCTTCGATGCGGCAAAACCGGACGATCCCCGTCTGATCGCCGCCATGCAACAGATGGGCAATGTGATCGCGCCGCTCGAAGCGCAAGGGCCCAAGGCGCTTCACCCACGACCCGGGGTCGCGCAGGAGTTCGAGGTGTTCGTCTCTCCCGCCGCCGCCATCCGGTCCGCTGCGGTAGCAGAAGGAACGGTCAACGTCACCACGGATCGCGATACGGTCGTCCGCAGTCTGCCGCTGTTATTGGAAGCGAAGGGGCAGGTGCATCCGGCGCTGGCGCTGGCGACCGTGGCACGTTATATCCGGCGACCGGCCGTGCTCGACGCCGACGCCACAGACGAGACCGCCTATGGAGCCGGGCGGGCCATTCCGTTGATCGACAACGGCCGCATGCTCATCAACTTCCTCGGACCTCCGTCGAGTCCGGAGCGAGGCGGAGCGTTTGCCATTCTTCCCTTCGTGGACCTGCTCAACGGATCGTTCTCGCCCGAGGTCGTGCGGGACAAAATCGTGCTCCTGGGGTTGACCATTCGCGGCGTGGACGAATTTGCCACGCCCACGACGGCGGAAACCAGAATGTGGGGGGTGGAAGTCCAGGCCAACATCGTCGAAACGATTCTCGGCCAGCGCTATCTCGTACCGAGCTCCTCACTGATGACGAGCCTGCTGATATGCGCGGCGGCGTTGATCGGCACCTGGCTCGCGGCGCTGCTCCGTCCCGTTCGCGCGGCAATGGGAATGTTGGGGCTGCTGCTCCTGTATCTCCTGGCCGGCGGGATCCTCTTCGATCAGGGGACGCTCTTGAATCTGATTTATCCTCCCGCCGCGCTGGCGCTCGGCTTCGCGGTCAGCCAAGTCTATCGTCTGCTCTTCGAACAAGCGCAGCAACGGACGATGCGGGAGGTCATGGCGCGCTATCTCTCGCCTTCCGTCAGCCAGTGGGTCCTGAACCGGCCCGAGCGGCTCACCCTGGGAGGCGAAACCCGCACGATGACCGCTTTCTTCTGCGACCTTCGCGGATTCACGACCCTCTCACAAGCCATGGAACCGCAAGCCCTCGTGGCGCTCCTGAACGACTACATGAGTGCGATGACGGAGATCGTGTTCCGGCATGACGGCGTGCTGGACAAATACATCGGCGACGAGATCATGGCGTTTTGGAATGCGCCGATGGACCAGCCCGATCATGCCGCCAGGGCCTGCGCCACGGCGCTCGATATGGTCCAGCGGCTGCACGAACTGCGCGCCCAGTGGAAAGAACGGGGCAATCCGCAACTTGACCTGGGCATCGGGATCAACACCGGCCCGATGGTGGTGGGCAACATGGGATCACGTGACCGGCTCGCCTATACGGTCCTCGGGGATGCCGTCAACATTGCGTCCCGCCTACAAGGCGTCAACAAAGACTATGGGACCAGAGTGCTGGTCAGCGAGGCGACGATGAAGGCCGCCGGAGAGTCGTTCACGTATCGGTATCTCGACCGAGTACAAGTGAAAGGACGAACCGAACCACTGGCGGTGTATGAGGTGGTGTCCTACCGGCATCATCTCGATCCGGAAACGGGGGCGATGCTGGAACAGTATGCGAGAGGCATCGAACGGTATCACGGCGGGCAATGGACGGAGGCGGCAGATCTCTTCGACAGGCTCCTAGCCAGTTATCCGGGAGACGGCCCGAGCACGCTCTATCTTCGCCGCAGCCGTGAATTTGCCTTGACTCCTCCCCCGCCCGATTGGAACGGAGTCACGATCCTGAAAACCAAGTAGTCGTTGGCTTCCTGCTTCAGACCGTTCACTCCCAGGGAGACAGCAGGAGCACTCCCGGCAGGGGGCCATCCATCGGCTGAAAGGGTGTCGCCGTGAGACCGACTATCCTCGCTGTCTTCGGCTCGCCCGCCGTCGCGCCATCAAGTTGCGGCATGATCGTGGTCACCAGCCGCTCTCCCTTTTTGATTGTCCCGGAAAGCCGCTGTTGGGAAACCGGCGCACCCTTGTGCAACCCCGCAATCGTCACCTCGAACGGGCCGCTGGCTTGCCCTTCCGCGATCAATGTAAAGGGGGCGGCAATACCGGCCGGAACTTCGGTGATGTACCCGCCCTGTTCCGTCAGCCCGGTGAAGGCGCCGAACACCTGATTGACCTCAGACCGGGGAGAAGCAAACCCTGCCAACCTGGCCTTATCTGCCATCAAGATCAGAGGCACCACAGCCAGCGATGTCGTCACACGGAGCGCGCTGTCATTGGAGAAAAACGGATGCGGATTGGAAGGCTGGCCTGTTTTCACAACGTCCATTTGGCCGGGATTCAACTCCGAGATGATGCGGCCGCTCGAGTCGACGAGGAAAAGACTGCCGGCACGGGTCCAGCACGTAAACGTACCATCCGCCTCTTGCCTGGCGCCGATGAGGCCGTCATGAACCGTGGCCGTTGCGCTGTTGGACTCGAGCGAGAAACTCGATCCTGCATCTACCAGCCTGGCGACACGAGCCCACACAGTGCCCAGATTGACCTTGATCCTGACGGTCGATTGTTTCTTGCTGAGATCGGCCTGCTTGACCGTCGCATCCGAGTCGGGCTGTACGGTCAACGTACTGCCGTCGAGAAAGGTCACCAGCGCCGTGGATTTGGGACCGGTCACCACATGCGCCCCGACGGCCAGGTTCATGCCGTCTTTCGCGGCACGAGCCGGACCGCCCTCAGGAGGAACCACTTTCACGTCGCCCGCGATGATATTCAGGGTCGCAGTGGCAAAGGCAACCGGCGGCCCGGCGGCCCCCGAAGAGGTCGCCCCACCGAATAACGCGATCACGATCACCGCGCCGGTCCACAGCAGGATGAGCGCTCTTCGCAGGCTCAGATCTGGACGCATAGAGACCTCCTCGTCGATCGATCAGGCAGACGTCATCTCCTACAACCGCCAAGTATCCGCCATTATAGTAGGAATGGAACTGAGGACGCCAACGGCTGATCGTTCCATTGGCTGCTTGATCAACAGGGCGCGGTCACTACAGTAGGATCCACAGCATCCGTCCCGATGGTCCCGAAAGGGCAGGCAGGCATTCGCGTGCGAATGCCTGCGCCGTTCACGAAGACTGATTGATGGGTGTTATCGAGTCGGGGTCAACGAAGGAGGTCCAGGTTTCGAGTCGGCATGAGGGGACTGCGTCGCCTCCGTAGAGGGCTTGCTTGATCGGGCGGACTCCGTCACGTGCAGTGACGCGACAGAAGCCGAACTCCACGGGCTCCAATAGCCCACCGCGACCAGGGAGATGACCGCACCGATCGCCGCCAACGCGATGGTGGCTCCGATCCAACGGGCGTGCTGACGGACCTCCTGCTGCAAACCGAAGAGCACCCGCCTGAACTTCCGGCGCTTCACCATCGGGACCATCGCCATCGATCGAACCAGCCTGGCACCGAAGGGACCCGAGCCGTTAGCGGCTTCGGTGAGGTTCCAGGAAGCCAACCCGGCCACATTCCCTTCGCCGTCGACCAGCGGAACCTGTCGTACCAGGCTCTGCGCCAGCACGTGCAATACCTGTTCATCGGACGCCTCAACCGCTGCTGTCACCAATGGCGCGGTCATGATCCGACCGAGCGTCGTCGACCGGGGATCAAGGCTATTGGCCACGACCCGGGTCGTCAGATCCCGATCGGTGACGATTCCCACCGGTCGATGATGCCGCACCACGAGCACGACCCCGACCTTCCGCCAATGCATGATGCGCGCAGCATCGTAGACCGACACCTCCGGCGGCGCCGTATGGACGGCGGCTGGAAAGCCCGGGCTCTGACTGAATGCAGGAGTATTCATAAAAGAGATGCTGCCTTGCGGATTGACTCACAAGGCCTGCATCTCCTTGTCGGAGATCTGCAGAAAAACTGAAGGGCAGGAGAAGTAGCGCCAGCCGCGCGCGACCAGCCGAGGGGAGAGAACAGAGCAGTCCAGCGTTCTTGCTCGCGATTATTCGCGAATCGCGCGGGCCCGCTTCTGGAGATAGGCGTTGCGGACGGCGGCGTACAAATCCAAGGTGGCTTCTTCAACCCCTTGGAACTTTTCGAGATTCAACGAACGGTCATTCACGATTTCAAATACCCGGCCACCAAGCTGCACGACCGTACTCGTAGTCCGATTCTTATGGGCAATCACCGAGGGCACTCCACGCACTTCAATGATGGGCGCCACCAACCAGTTGATCGGATTGAGCGCGATGTCTCCCACATAGCCAACCAGATCGCGGAGGTTGAACGGTGGCAGCAGCGGGAGAATCACATACGGCCCTGGCTTCACTCCATAAAACCCGAGGGTCTGGCCGGTATCTTCTTCAGGTGTCTTCAGATCAAGGTGCTGGGCCACGTCAAACAACCCGCCGACCCCCGCCGTGGAGTTGACGAGAAACCGGCCAACCTCTATGCCCGCACCCTTCGCCTTCCCCTGAAAAATATTATTGAAGAAACGGGGCGGAAACCGGAGGTTATAAAAAAAGTTGCTGATCCCGATCTGGACCGGATTCGGCATCACAAAATTGTAGCCCTGCGCCACCGGCTTCAGGACCCAGCGATCGACCTGTCGATTGAATTCGAAGACTTTCGTATTGAGGGGCTCCCACGGATCATATTCCTCGATGGCGTCTTCGCCGGATTTCGCGAAGGGATCGAACAAATCATCAGACGGCTTCTCCGTAGCATCTGAGGCCGGCTTCGAGGCCCCCGATGCATCTGCGAGCAGCACCGGCGGCGTGGCCGGTTCGAGCAGCGCGGTCGGCGCGCCGGTCCGGCCGGCACAGCCCGGCAGCCATAGCAACGCCAGTAAAATGAGAACGCCAAATCGCATAGCTCTCTGATCGGTCGTTACGTCTTCTCTCTTGATCGTCATTCTGTCATGCCTCGTTTCAACTGCCCCGGACGGGGATGAGCGCGCGATGCCGGGCGCATTGTACCAAATGTGGCGACCAATCACCAAATGCATAATTCATGGACGCGCCCACTGTTCGGCTAAGCTGCCATCGCGGTTCGAACAAAATCAGCAAACCGGCGAAAGTACACGCTCCCGCCGACTTGATAGGTATTGTTGTGATCCGCGCCGGCTATCGCATACCACCATTTCGGCGGCTTGGCGGCTTCGAAGACCTGGCGGCCGAACTCGATAGGAATGATGTCGTCCCGATCGCCGTGGATCACGAGCGTGGGAAGGGAGAGCTGCGGAAGGCGATCGATGAGATTGAATTCCGCCCCGAGCAGCCAATGCACCGGCATGCCGCCGTAGTGATGTTTCGCGATCGCGGCAATCGACGGAAACGGCGACTCCAAAATCAATCCTGCTGCCGGCTTCTGGGAGACAAGATCGGCTGCGACGGCAGCGCCCAGCGACCGGCCGAACACAACGATCCGCTCCGAGCGAATCTGCCGCACCCTGGTAAGATAGTCGTAGGCGCCGATCGCGTCTTGGTAGAGCCCGTCTTCGGATGGCTTGCCCTGGCTCCGGCCATATCCTCGATAGTCGAAGATGAAAATAGACAATCCCAGCCGATAGAGCTCGCGCAGGTTTTCAAGCCGGTGAATGACGCTCCCGGCGTTGCCATGACACCAGAGCAGCACGCCGGCATCCGCACGTGCTTCGACATACCAGCCGAAAAGTTTGGTGCCGTCCGCCGACTGAAACCACACATCTTCCAGTGGCAGCCCGCTCGCTCCTCTCCAGTCGCGGTCTTCCCATGGTTCAGGGTGATAGACGAAAAATTGGTCGAGAATGCTGATAGAGGCCTCAGACAACAGCGTCCAGGAAAAACTCTGTGCTGAACCTAGCATGTCATCGAGAGACAGACAATGAATCCGGTTCCCTCGACTGATGCGATGCAGCCTAGTAACACATTGGTTTCTTGAGTATACTCCGCACCGATGTACTTCTAACTAAAGGAGTCCTCCATTGGGTCACGCCACAATGGAATCTGTTCAGAGTCTCATCGCCTGCGACGTGCTGGTGGTTGGCGGCGGACCGGCCGGATCCACGATCTCCGCTCTGTTGGCCGAACAGGGCTGGAACGTGCACCTTCTCGAAAAAGATCCCCACCCGCGATTTCACATCGGGGAATCGCTCCTGCCTCAATCGCTCCCCATTTTGAAACAACTAGGGGTACTCGCGGACGTCGAACGAATCGGCCTCATTAAGTATGGTGCCGAGATGATTTCGCACCGTTATGGGCGATCTCAGATGTTCTATTTCTCCAAAGCTTTCGATGAATCCCAACCCTACGCGTTTGAAGTGAAGCGGTCCGAGTTCGATGCCATTCTGTTGAAGAAGGCGATCTCTAAAGGCGTGACGGTCCACGAAGGAGTCAAAGCCCAGCGCGTCGAATTTCGCCCCGGTCAGAATTCGCTTGTCCACACGGAAGATCGCGAAGGCCGGCCGCAAACCTGGGACGCGAAGTTTGTCGTCGATGCCAGCGGCCGCGACACCTTTCTCTCGAACCAGCTCGGCGGCAAGCGCCGAAGCCAGCAACACAGCAGCGCGGCGATCTTCGGCCACTTCGAGGGGGTCGGACGGCTCCCCGGCAAGGACGAAGGCAATATCACCGCCGGGTGGCTGAACGACGGCTGGTGCTGGCTGATTCCTTTCAAGGACGGCACCACCAGCGTCGGGGTCGTCTGCCATCCGGACTATATTAAGTCGAGAACGGTCCCCCTCGATCAATTTCTCCTGGATACACTGCGACAGTCCCCTCCGATTGCACAACGCATGGAAGGGGCCAAGCCCCTGACTCAAACCTATGCCGCCGCGAATTTTTCCTATCGGCGGGACACCATGTTGGGCGACGGCTATCTGATGGTCGGGGACGCCTTCGCCTTCATCGACCCAGTCTTCTCCAGCGGGGTCCACCTGGCCCTCAATAGCGGCACGCGAGGGGCCAAAGTCGTCGACGCCTATCTCCGCAAGTCTCCGGAATATGCTACACACCTTCACGAATTCGAGCGCATGGTCCGCCGCGGCATCAAAACCTTTTCCTGGTTCATCCATCGATTCAATCAGCCGGCCTTTCAGCAGCTCTTCGTCTCCACCAGCCGGCCTCCGAAGATCGAACGGGCGGTGCTGTCTTTGTTAGCCGGGGATGTCTTCGCTCAATCGCAAGCACGCTTCCCTCTTTTCTGTTTTAAAGTTGTGTACTACATCGTTTTCGTATTGAATTGGAAAGAAAATTGGGCCGTGGCCCGCCGCCGCAAACAGGGCACGAGAACGACCGTGACCGAAGTCAAAGATTACGCGGTAAACCAAGCCAACGCACCAAGTTAGCCATCAGGGAATAGATATGGGACAGCGCGCCATACCGCGACCCCTGAGATCGCATCAGCCGTTGCTCGAAGCCGTGCCTCATCTGCGGATGGACTACGTCGAGTCCGCCAATCTGGCTCGCATGCTCGCCACATCCGCCACCCTTCCCATGGCTATTGTGTCTTTTGGCGCGCCGGTTTCATCCGCGGTTTCCTGCCCGGTCATCACGCTGGACCTTCCGCAATTGGACGGCCGCCCGCTTCTGGAAGTGTGGACGAGCGACCAACCGGTTGCCGTTCATCGGATGAACGAGTTCTCCGCCGCTACGAGCGGCGAGATCCTGGCGGGCACGCTTCAACTAGAAGAAGAACCCGGCGCGGGACTGCAGCTAACCACAGAGCGGGTGTACCGGCGCCTGCTCCGTCACGTCCAGGAATTGGGATTCCCTTACCTCTGGCGGATCTGGAATTTCTTTCCCGGCATCAACGAAGACGAGCACGGACTCGAACGCTATCGCCAGTTTTGCGTCGGACGCTTTCAGGCGCTCGCCGGGACGCTTCAAGGCTTCCCCGGGTCACTTCCGGCCGGAACAGCCGTCGGAACGCGGTCAGGTCCTCTCCAGCTCTATGTGCTTGCAGGCACTCATCCGGCCACCCATCTGGGCAATCCCCGCCAAGTCCATGCCTATGAATATCCGGAACATTACGGTCCCTGCAGCCCGTCGTTTGCGCGCGCCACGCTCATCGAGTCAGATCTCCATACGCAGCTGTTCATCTCCGGCACGGCCAGCGTAGTGGGGCATGAGAGCCGCCACATCGGCCTCCCTGAAACCCAGACGCGTGAAACCGTCGACAACCTGCGCGCCCTGGTTGCCCATGCCGAGGAACTATCGGGAACAACGCGCCACCATCAGTCATCACACGGTCGGTATAAGGTCTACGTCCGTCAGCCCGATCATCTGGAAGCCATTCAACAAGCCCTCAGCATTCCGCTGTTCGCGTCGAGCCAGATCGTGTATCTCCAGGGGGATCTCTGCCGCAGGGAACTGCTGGTTGAGATCGAAGGGGTCGTCACCACAGACTGAGCCGCGCCATGCCTTCATCTCAATCCACACAGCCTGACATCCGTGCACTCACCACACCCCGGACGGGTCTGTAATGGGCTGGACGGAACCATCCCAGCGAGCCGCCCTGCCGATCAACGGACAGGAGGCCGGACGGACCGCAAAGCCGGGTAAGCAGTTTTACTTCACCATCGATTGCGACTGGGTCCCTGGTTCGCATGTCGGGTTGGCGGCACTCCTGGACTGTTGCGATCGCTTCCGCATCAAAGCGACGATCTTCTTTGCCGGCCGATTTGCCGAAACCTATCCAGACCTCGTCCGAGAGTGCCTCCAACGAGGGCACCAGCTCGGCACCCACGGCTGGGCGCACGGGGGACTGGAAGAGGATGAGGACTTCCGTATCGCGTCCTACGAGCAACAGCGGCAATGGATCCGGCGGGCAACAGATGCCGTGGAGAAAGCCTCCGGCGTCAGGCCGGTCGTGTTCCGGGCGCCGAATCTGTGGATCGGCGAAACCACGCTGCGGGTCCTCGAAGAAGAAGGCTATCACTACGACTCGTCCGTTCCCGCCAGGCGATTCGACATGGGACTCGGCCGTGTCCACTATCTCAAATATTTCAGCGCGCCCAGGGACCCTTACCGCCCGTCACCCAGCAATCTGAATCATCCCGGCGACAGCAGCATCGTGGAAATGCCGCCATCGGCTTGTCTGTTTCCGATCAATCTGGCCACCCTGCGAACGGTCGGCCTCAGCAAGTTCCAGCGCATGATCCGATGGATCGGAGCACGCTCGCGCCACCTCGTCTTTTACTGCCACCCGAGCGAATTCGTGCTGGCCGCCGAACAAGCTTTTCCCCGCTCCATGTCCAAATGGAATCAGAACCGGATGCGGCCGGAAAACTTGACCCTGGTGAAACAGTTATTCGATCATATCCTTGAGATCGGATATACGCCGGCCCGCATAACCGACACCGCAACACGACACCTCGATGTGAGGACCAGTGGGGTAGTAAGAGCAGGCAGATTTCAACCAGAACGGTTCTAATCGATAGGAGGGGGAGCGATGAAGAGAATGCTATCCGGAGTTGTTGTGGCGTGCTTAGCCTTGGTCGTTGCAGCAGGTTGCCGGGGCGGCGGTCAGATCTATGAAGTCAAAGAAGCTGCCGTGCAAACAGCCACAGGGAAAGACGCATCGCAAGATCAGGTCCAGAAAGCGATCATCGAAGCCGGCGTGAAGCTTGGCTGGGTTATGGCTGTGGCCAAACCGGGAGAGATCGTCGGAACGCTCAACGTGAGAAGCCATACGGCGATCGTCACGATTCCCTTCTCATCGAAGAACTACAGCATTCTGTATAAAGACAGCACCAATCTGAAATACAACGCCGACAAACACACCATCCACGAAAACTACACGGGCTGGATTCAACGGTTGGATAATGAAATCCGTGCGCGCCTGACCGCAGTTGGCATGTAAGTGTTTTCTGTCCTCTGCCGCTGACCGCGGCAGAGGACAACTCTATCGAAATCCTCACCTACTTTCCGTCTTCTGTTCTCGATGCGTCCGCAAGACTCGATGCGGATCCGAACGCGACTCAATCTTCCACAACACACGCCACAGCCCACACAGATTGAACCCTCGTGACAACAATCGCCAGGCCACCATCCGAGTAATACCGGCGATGTCAGCCAGCGGACTGAAGTGGCTTGGGCGAGGTCCCGATCGAGACAAGACCGTCACTGGCACCGACCGGCAAGAGAATCCTTTTTGAACAGCCTCGATCAATACCTCACTTTCAAACACGAAACTCCGCGCACGATCATGCCGAACTGAAACATCTTGAAGTATTACCGCGGGATAGAGCCGAAACCCTGACTGACTATCCTCGACTGAGAATCCAGCCGCCCATCCGATCCAGAAATCAGCCACTCGATTGGCAAAATACCGCCAAAACCAAGTTCTTCGCTGATCCCGCCGCCTGGCACCGAGCAAGAACAGGCTCGAGTCCTGAGCCGCCGCAGCTAGAAATAATGGAATCTCTTCCGGGGTATGCTGGCCATCCGCATCCAGCGTAATGACCCCCGAAGCCCCGCGCGCCAACGCATGTTGAAATCCGCGCCAGAGACTGCCCGCCTTCCCGAGATTCTCTTCGTTTTGCAACACAGTGATGTCCAGGCCGGCAAGCACCTCGGCGGTGCCGTCCGTCGATCCATCATCCACCACGATGACATGGGGGCACTGTTGCCTGGCACGCATGGCCACGTCACGAACCGTGTGGGCTTCGTTGTAGGCCGGAATCACGACCCAATAAGAGCCGGCGAGTTCGGACACGTCCGTCACGCCATGCCTCCGTTGATGCCGATGACCTGACCGGTGATGTACCCCGCTTGTTCGGACACCAGGAAGGAGACGAGCGCCGCGACTTCTTCCGGCGTACCCACTCGCTTCATCGGCACCATCGCATCGACCTGCTCCGGCTTGAATGACTGTCTCGTCGCCGACGACTCGATCAAACCTGGCGCGACCACATTCACAGTGATCCCTCTGGACGCCAGCTCGATCGCCAGCGACTTGCTGGCTCCGTGCAGGCCGGCCTTCGCCGCCGCGTAATTCGTCTGGCCGCGATTCCCGGTCACTCCGGCCAGCGACGAAATCGACACGATCCTTCCCCAGCGGGTGCCGATCATCGGCAGCAACAACGGCTGGGTGACGTGGAAGAATCCGTTCAGTGATAGATCGACCACCTTCATCCACTGCGCTGCCGTCATCCCGGCCATCGGGGCGTCGTCATGAATGCCCGCGTTATTGACCACCACCTGGATCGGCCCGTCGACGAGCAGGGCCTGAAGCGCCTGTCCCGTGGCAGTGCCATCGACGATGTCGAAGGTCGCCACCGTCGCCGACCCTCCCCCGGCCGTGATCTTCTCTGCCACCTGCTTTGCCGATGCGCTGTGCCGATGGGCATGCACGATGACTGCATAGCCGTCCGCGGCGAGCCGCTCGCAGAGCGCGGCGCCGATCTCACCGCTGCCCCCCGTGACCAATGCGCGCTTCTTTGCCATCACGACACCGCCTTGATAAAAATCGACGCACGCCCTTCAATGATCGTCCGGTTGTCGAGCAACAGCGTGAAACGATACATATAACTCTGATCCCCCTCCGCCAGGCGCGTGGCCTCCACGATAAGGTCGGAGACCGTGTCATCGAGCCGATCGATGGCAAAAGTGACATCTCGCACACTGCCCACGTAGCCGATCCGTCCTACCGTCTGCCGATCGCGATCAAGCAGTCCCACATGCACACCCATCGCCTGGGCGGCATACTCCAAACCAACCGACACCGACAGACGGCCACGGTAGCGGAGCGGATGGTTCGAGTCTCGGTGCGTGGCGGTCCGGCAACGGATCGTCGTCTCATCCCAGGCCTCCACCGTATCGAGCAGGCACATGGACCCGCCATGCGGGAGCAGCCGGCCGATCTCGTCTTTCGTCAGTGGCGGCAGGACTTAACCTCTACGATCAGCCGTTGATCGTCCAACAGGTTCAGATTAATCATGGCGCGGCGCTCCATGGCGAGCGCCTGCAATACCGGCAATAACCGGGCAGCCGGATTATCGAGTCTGAGTCGTTCGAATTCCTGGCTGAACGCGTGGCTCACGTCACGACCGGCAGCGGCGGTCAGTGTCACCTCGGCAGTCGCGAAGACCTGCTCCACCAATGGCGTGAACACCAGCGCGGTGGCAAAGGCTGAAGCGATCGGCCGGGCGCCGTTGAGCGGCTCCGGAGCCGGCAGATCGTAGGCGACAAAGAGCACGGGACGCTCTTCGACGCAGGCATAGGTGACGGCCTCCAAGAGCCCGGCTGCGCAGGAATCGTCATAACAGGACAGCGCCGTCGAGGACTGCTGGCAACTCGTTGCAATGCCCCAATAACCCGCCGCAGTATTGTGCACGGACTGATGGAACAGTGTCGGCGAAACGACCCGTTCACTGGTCGCCAGCGCCCGGCACAGCTTATCCAGCACCTCCATCTCACCGCCGGAAGACGCAAAGACCGTCGCAACCTCCTGAGGGTCGAGTACAGATTGAGCCATGGCTTCTTGCGCCACCTGCACGGCCCACCGGACACAGTCACTGCTCCGTCGTCGCTCGTTCGCAGGCAGCAGCGAGGCATCCGGATCCGGCAACGTGCGCGGATCAAATGGTCGCTTACCGGCCAGCACCTCCCGCCCAGCCGCCCAGCCTTCGAGGCCTGGGGCAAGCAGTCCTACACCGAGGATTCCGACCTGCATCAGAGCACTCCCAACACGAGACTGCAGTTATTGCCGCCGAATCCGAAAATATTGCTCACGACACGCTTAATCGGCCGATCTTCGTTCTCACGGAGAATCCGGCTGCGCAACGCCGGATCCACCCGTTCACAATTGAGCGTCCCGGGAATGAATCCCTGCTTCACGCACAGCGTCGCAATGACAGCCTCCGTGACTCCTGCCGCCCCTAACGTGTGTCCGGTCCATCCTTTGGTTGAACTGCAGGCCGGCCCATCGGCAAAGATCGAATACACCGCCTTGTCCTCGACCGAGTCGTTGGCGCGAGTCGCCGTTCCGTGCAGGTTGATGTAGTCGATGTCGGACGGCTGCAACCAGGCCCGATCCAGTGACTGGCGAATGGCGCGAATCGCACCGGCGCCTTCCGGATGAGGATGCGACATGTGGTACCCATCAGTACTTTCGCCGTAACCCAGCAATGCGATGGCCCCCTTCCGACCCACCCGCTCGCTCGATTCGAGGAGCACATACCCTGCCGCTTCACCCAGCGAGAGCCCGTCGCGATCTTCGTCGCAGGGCCGGCAGGGGCTCGTCGAGAGCAGTTGCAGTGCGGAAAAGCCGTACAAGGTCGTGTGGCACAGACTATCCACGCCTCCGACAATGGCCGCATCGCAGAGACCGGCCTGCAGAAAACGCGCAGCCGTCGCAAACACCTTGGCGCTCGACGAACAGGCCGTCGAAATGACCATGGCCGGCCCTTGCAGGCCCACGCAGGCCCGCACGAAATGACCCAACGAATACATGTTGTGCGTATAGCGATAGCGCGAGGTGTACCAGGGTGGCAACGAACCAGTCAGTGGATCGCGATTCCGGTACGCATGCTCGGTTTCCAGAATACCCGACGTGCTCGTTCCCATAACGACCGCGATCCGATCGGCTCCATAGCGCTGTTTCGCTTCAGCTACCGCGACCATGAACCCATCCTGCTGGAGTCCCAACCACGCCAGTCGATTGTTCCGGCAATCGAATGGCTCTAAGTCATGGCCGAGCGAAAACTCTTCCAGCCCCGCGACCCGTCCGATATAGGTTTTGAGTAGCGCGTCTTCGAAATCGCAGGGCTTCAGCCCGGAACGCCGCTCCCGCAACGCCTGGGAGACCGCACCGATGCCGCGCCCATTCGCCGTCACCAGCGTGTAGGCCGAAAGCGTCAACGGTGTCATCGGTCGGTTAGGCGTCGGCACGACTCTCCTCCTCTGCCATCATCCCGGCAAACAGCAAGCAGCAGAACGATCCGATCGCGGCGGTCAGGCCGATCGCGTGTAGCACCGGAATTGACGAACAGGCCAGCACACCGAAGACGAGAATCGTCGTGGTGCTGCAAACCAGTAAACCATACAAGGTGCGTGCGCGCTCCTCGCCCGTGCCCTCCGGCCGATTGAAAAACAGCGCGTAGTCGAGTCCAAGTCCGATGACGAGCAGAAACGTCGCGACGTGAAAAAGCGACAGCGATTCGCCTGCCGCGTTCACCAAAGCGGCCACGACAACCAGCGCGCTCATCATGGGTAACAGGACCGGCCGCAGCACGCTGATCGACTTCAACCCGACCGCCAGCACGACGGCAATCACCAGCAGCCCCCAGGCCACGATCGCAAGGGTTCGATCGCGATAGGCCGTCATCAATCGGTTGGACTCCTCCTTGAGATCCACGTAGGCCACTCCAGGAGCATGCCAGCCTGCCACGATTTCGGCGAGGCGCGCCCTGTCTGCCACTCCCCGTAGCGGCACCACGGCAGACCATTGCCCCTGTTGTTCGATCAACAATGACCCCAGCTTCATCCCCACAGCAGTACCTTGGAACGTGTCGCGGTCGATCATCGATTGTGTCCGCGCAGCCTCGATTGAGTCAAGAAACGGAGTAAAGAGTCCGGACGCGAATGGCAGCCCCGAGAGCGCGGTCTGGAGATTGTGTTCCAGCACGCTCCGCTCGGGAAGCGCCTGTTGCCTGGCCTGCTGGCTGCGGCGGCTCGGCAGATACGAGGCAACCAGATCGTAGCCCGCCACCAGCTCGCCGGTTCGCAGTTGTTCCAGATCCGCCATCACGGCTTCTCCGCGTTGGAGCACCTCTTCAGCCGTCGATCCTTCGATGACGAGCAGATCCCGGACATCCGGTGCCCCCAGATCATGGCGGAGCTGCTGATCAAGCCGGTTTCTGGCTTCCGACACCGGACTCAGACTCGCGAGATCCGTTTGCCACAGAGGTGTATCAGACCATAACAGCATGAATGTCGCAAGAACGACCGCCCCCGGCACCAGCCACTTGGCCCGGGTGAGCTGTGCCACGGCCGGCACGATTCCTCGCGGCACATTCCTGGGAACAAACGCCGGCGGGACACAGACCGGCAGCACATACCGGGTCACCAGCGCCGCCGTGACGAGTCCGACCACCGCAAAGAGGCCCAACTGCGCCAAGGCAGGAAATCCGGACAGAAGTAGGGAGGAAAACCCGATCACCGTGGTAAGTACACCCAGCCGCATCGTCGGCCAGATCGACCGGATCACAGCCGGCGCGGAGCCGCGCACATTCAAATGGCTGAACAAGTGGATGGGGTAATCGTCGACGATTCCCAGCAGGGTGATACCGAAGCCGAGCGTGATGCCGTGAATAAAGCCGAACCAACTATTGACGGCCAACATGCCCGCGACAATGCCGGTCGACAGCGGGATCACGCTCAGCAGGACCAATGTCACCGACCGATAGCTCGCATAGAGAAAGAGCACAACGAGTGTGGACGCGGCGGTTGAGAGCCACCAGATCTCCGCTTCGATGGTCTGCTTGATCTCCACGGCAAACACACCGGGGCCGCTCATGAGTAAACGGAGAGAGTCGGGCCGACCGGGTAGATCCTCGAACATCTTACGGATGTCCTGCTGAATCGTCGCCTGCGCATCTGCGTCAAACCCTGTCGCTTTCGTTTCCGCAATCAGCAAGACCTTCGAATGATCCTCCGACATCCAGACCCCGCGATATTTCGCCGGCCCCTCCTGCCCGGCCCAGTCTTTGAGGATTCCCAGAAAAGCCCCCGTCGGATCTCCCGGGATCGTCTCTTTGATCATGGCCGCCAGGGGGGAACGGAGGTCGTCAAGCCGTTGTTCCAGCGATTGACGCAAGGATTCGACGGAGAAGGCCTCCGGCATCACCTGCCGACTCAACAGATAGCGAGACCGAAACAGCAGCTCCTGATCCTGTTTCGACAGAGCCTGAGCGCCGTTCTCTATGACGTTGAAATGCCCGGTCGCACGCAGTCGCGTACCGAACTCTCGACTGGCCTGAGCCAGATCATCCGGATCTCCACCCTCGATGGCCAGCAGCATCAGCCGGCCTGCCACGCCGGTTCGCACTTGCGTGAGGAGCAACCGTTGGGTCGCTGTCGTGCCTTCCGGCAACAGATCGGCCAGCTCGCTATGCACGGACACCTGCGTCGCTATCAGCCACAGTCCGCAGACCATCGTCAGCGCCCAGAGCCCCATCACACCGAACCGCCGGCTCATCGGGCCGCTCCATGGAGCAGCGTCATCACCGATCGGTCTCCGTCCGGGGAACGGATGGCAATCGTGGCGACGCGGCCCTCCGAGCCGGTAAAAAGAATGTAGTCCACCATCGATTGTCCCGCCGTCTCACGCGGGCGTAACAGGAGCGTCCATTGGCGGCGGGTGCCCTCCAGCGTGGCGGCATACACCTTCTGCAGCTGAACGGCATCGCCGGTAAAGCTGGCGCGGAACGCGTCGACGAAACTGCGGAGGGCGGGATAGTCTTCGAGGGAGATCGTCCGCTTGATCCCTTTCCGCTCGCTCTCAAACAACACCCGGTCTCCTTCAATCACGTACCGCTCGCGAAACGGCTCGGTAATGGCTTTCTCCATCGTCGCCGGCGGAGTGAACCGCAACAGGCCCCGAACGATCAACGGTTCGGTCAACAAGGAGGAGTAGGTGGCTTCTTCGAACCGCATGGAGGGCTCACGCTGCTCCTTGAGGAGCGCCACCAGCGCGTCGACCGTCCATGGCGCAGGAGGAGCATCGACCGCTGCCAGGGCGACGCTGCCGAGCAGGAGGAGAAAAGAGATACCGGTAATGGCCTTACGAAGGGGCCTGCCAAAAATCATAAAAGTTGAACCAATTGTCCGGTGCCTCGCGACTGTAATGGGCCAGTCGATCCGCATAGCGTTGCGTCCATCGTCGCACATCGTCCTGCCGATGGTCAGCAGACAACTGAATGGACTCACTCAGCAATTCCAAATGGATGTCATACCGGTTGCCTCCCCGGTAGAGGCCGAAAAAGAGCACCACTGGCGCGCGCACGGCGTGAGCCAGCCGCACCGATCCGCTCGGGAATGCCGCCCCTTCGCCGAGGAACTCACAGCGCACCGATTGCGCTTCCGCCATCAGCCGGTCACCCATGATACCGACGACCCCGCCGTGATCGAGGCATTCCTGAACCTGGAGCATCGTATCCACCCCGCCGACTTGAATCACCGTCTCGGCGACGGCGGGGTTGAGTTCCTGAATCAGGGCACGGATCAATGGGGCATTCTGCTCGTCCATCAGCACTTTGACGGCAATCCGTTCACGCGACAGTCCGACTGCGCGCACGACTTCAAAACTGCCGAGATGCGATCCGAGCAGAAGGCAGCCGCATCCCCTCGCCAAGGCTCTATCGAGGACTTCAATCCCGTGAATGCGGATATCGAACAGATCAAACCGGCCCCGCAGACAATACACCCGATCTAGAAGCGTTGAGGCAAACGAATGATAGTGACGGAAGAGTGCCGGCCAGCCCGGTGCATGGCCCTGGAGACGTTCGTAATACCGGCGAAGGGCCCGGTTCGCCTGCTGCGACCCGCACAGATAGTACAGACAGATCGGATAGAGCAGCGCCCGGGCTGCCGGCCGTCCCAATACCTGCGCAACCCAGGCCATGAGCCGGATTGCCAGGCGGCTGCCGCGCTCCTGTTGCTGTTTCCAGGCAACCGTCATGATGGCATCGTCCGGTCGTCGGCCGGAAGCCGACACCGGATCGACCCGGCCGCCACGACCCGCTGTCCGACGCGACAGGTAAAGGCGGCGGTACCGGCATCCTCCTGCACGATTTCGATCGTCAGCCGTTCACCCGGCAACAGCGGCGACGACAGCTTGACCGAGGGCAGTCCGGTAACGATCAGAGCTTGCCCGCAGCACTCCCGCAGAGTCTCGATGACTTCATCCATGACGAGCACGCCGGGCACGACCGGATGGCCGGGAAAGTGGCCGGGCAGAGCCGGATGATCCGGGCTGATCGAGACGACACGTTCATGTTTCATTCGGCAATCCTCTGGCGCATTGCTTGGCGAACAGCAACAAGGCCTCGCGCGGCAATTTGCCCGTCCCGTTGCGAGGCAGTTGCGGCACGAGCAGGAGCGGACGGGGAAGAAACACAGGATCGATCCGCCGGCGCAATGCCTGCTGAATCTCTTCTACGGTTTTCCCCGGTGCCACCACACAGGCGATCAGTCTGGTCACCAGATCGGCCCCCTCTTCGGGCAAGAAAAAGACTCCGTCCTGCACCCCCTCGATCTCCAGCAGTTTCTGGTTCAGATCGCCGAGGGAGACGCGATGACCGGCGATATTGATCTGATCGGCCTCCCGCCCATGCACCACGAACTGCCCTTCCGCATCGACGGTGATGCGGTCCGGAACGCGGACCGGAACCGGAAGGTAGTCGGCCTGTACCGTCCACACCGCCCGGTCCTGTGCGAGACGCACCCCGTCCAACGGTCGCCATTGATCGCCCTCGACCGTCCGCCGTTCAGCCACGCTGCCAGCTTCGGCAAACCCGTAAATTTCATGCACCGCGGTCTGGAAATGTCGTTCGGCTTCTTGCGCCAGACTTCGGGACAACGGCGCGGTCGCGGAGAGGATCAATCCGACAGGCGGCACGCGCAGGCCTTCGGTCACGCAGGCGCGGAGATGCAACGGCGTCGTCACCAATATGCGTTTTCCTGCCACGTCGGCCAAGGCGTCACGGATGTCGGCAGGAAAGAGCGGCCGCCCGGCATGCATGACCAACCCATGCATGATCGGCAGCATCACTGAAGCTTCCAGCCCGAACATATGCTGATGCGGCACGGTCGCCACCACTGCCGCATGATCTCCAGCTGTTAGCTGAAGCCTGGCTCCCGTCGCCCGAGCGACCGCCGTCAAGGCCCCCCAGGTCTTTTGGTTCGGCATCGGTTGGCCGGTGCTGCCTGAGGTAAACGCGATGGCCGCGACTTGATTGAGCGGGACATGCGGGATCCGCGTCGGCCATCCGGCGAGGCTTCCGGGCCGCTGCAGGACCACGGACTCAATCCCCTCGACCGGATCATCCTGATTGGTCAGACAATAGCTCTCACGATAGTCGCCGGCGATCCGGCGCAAGGTCTGAGGCGCCCGGCTCTGCGGGAGCAACGTCACCTGCCCCCGTAACATTGCGGCGGCGAAACCGACCAGAAACTCGTACCGGCTGGACAGGAGATTCAAGACCGCGGGACGATCGGGCAGAGAATCGGCAAGGGGGGTGACATCGGATATGAACTGCCGGGCGGTGCGTGGCCCGTTATCCTCCCAAGCCAACACGTCATCCGGATTGTAGGGGCCAATCAGTGGAGCGTCGTGCATGGCACCACATGATTCACTTCGTACGGTTCTTCTCGATCGCGTTGGCCAGCGCCCGCAGAGAGGCAAAGATCGCCTTGATCTCCGGATCGCTCGATTTGAGTTGATAGCCGTATGTTTGGGAAATGGCGAGCGAGAGTTCCAAGGCATCGATGGAGTCGAGCCCGAGTCCGTCCCCGAACAGCGCCTGCGTCGGATCGATCGTACCGGGATCGACCTTCAACTTGAGCGTCTGAACGATCAAGCCAGCCAGGTCCCGCTCCAAAGACGAGGTGAATGAATCTGTCATGTGCGCTTCTCGACTTTCACCGCCCGGTAGTCCCGCAGGAGTCCGTTGAAGAGTTCATGCAACGAGCAATCGGCAAACCCGATTTCTTTCAATGCCTCGAGAATCGTCCCCGACGGCACGCAATACTCAGTAGTGTCCCACCAGTATTCCATCAGGGTCTTCATGTCCCGGTTGCCCGTCGAAGCCGCGAAAACGATACCCATCACCGTCTTAATATAGAACCGCGACAGCGACAAGAGAAGGGGCGACCGTGGACGACAGATGTCCAACAACAGCACGATCCCGCCTGGCTTCAAGACCCGACGATACTCCGAGAACGCGGTTTTGAGATCGGAAACATGGCGGAGGGCGTATCCCATACTCAGAAAGTCGAACGTCCGATCGGGAAACGGCAACTGCTCTCCGATGCCCCGTACGAACTTCTGACAGGGTCCCTTCTGCGCTTCTCGCAACATCCCGATACTGGGATCGAGCCCGATGACCGAACCGGACAGGCCGACGATTTCGCGCGCACATTGCGAAACCAATCCGGGCCCACACGCGACGTCCAGCACCTGCATACCGGCTTTGAGCCCGGCCTCACGCAACGCCTTCCGCCTATACCAGAGACCGGACCCGAATCCGGTCGCTTTATCGATATTGCGGTACTGATAGGCCGTGCGATCGAACAGCTCGTTCAAGAATACTTGCCGCTCGTCGCCTTCGGCATAATAGCGGCGCAACGGAGGATGCGGTGCCACCGGCACCATCGGGACCTGGGCCACGGAGCGGTCGCCGGCTGGATCTGTGGAATAACTCACGATAGGCCTCCTGCAACGCCTGACGGCCCCTCTTGTAGCAGGACTATTTCGGACGGGCAAGGGGGCGATGTGTCGGCGGCAACCCATTCCATCCAGCCCAGTCGTGCGCTTGGCATCACCCAGCTGATACACGGATCCTCTTCGAGGATGCGCATCGTGCCTGACTTCGGAGCGCGACGACTTAGAAACGCAGCCCGATGCCAAACACGGCATACTGAGAGCGAAAGTCCAGCGCGAGTTGCTTCCAATGATAGGTGGCCGAGAAGTATTTGTACTCGCTGAACAGAAACACCTGCTCACTCAGATTGCCTTGCACCCCGCCGAAAAATTGAGAGCCGAATGTCCAGGAACCTTCAAGATCCGGGTCCGACCGACCCGGTATGTTGGCATGGGTAAGTACTCCGTTCGACAGGCCGCCCCCGAGGCCAATGTACGGAACTACCGTCTTCCCTGGGTAGCGAAGAATCAGATTCACCATCGAATTAAAGACCCAGAGGTTCGTACTGGCTGAGGATCCCGCACGTATCGGCGACGAAAAGGTGATCTCGCTCCCGTGACCGGAGGACTCCAGTTCGATCCCGATGCTATTGCCCAAATTGCGCGGAAACACCGCGACCTTGATACCGGCCCCAGCTCCGTTGGTAATTCTGGTGTCAGAAGGGTTGCTCCCTTGGGCAAAGAGGCTCTGATTTGAAGGAAATGCACCCAGAGTGTACAGGCTCAGGGCAACGTCCCCGGTCTCAGCGGCTGAAACCAGGCCGACTCGCGTGCATAACATCAGGAGGGCAAGGGACAAAGGAAGGATAACGGCAAACGCCTGGGAGAGACACCAGGGGTCGAGGATACCTCTCGCGCTCTTGATCCAGCAGCGCTGGCAAAAATAAAAGGGCCTCTGGGACTTACGCCCCAAAGGCCCTTTCGATTGCGGATAGTCGAGGATCAGCTACCCTTGACGATCGTGCAATAGTCACCAACGATGCCGAGGATCTGGTGGGCCGTGTGATCGACCGAGGCCACCGTGGAGATGCCGCCGGCCGCTTTCGCCGCCGCGACGCTCGCGTCACCGGTCGCAACCCATCCGAGGATTGAGGTCGCGCAGGCCTTGCCCTCTTTGGTTGCCGCAGTCGCCGTCGTCGCCACATCACCGTACTTCACATCGGTGAAGATCCAGCCCGCCGCCGGGGTCGCAACGATCTGACAACCGGTCAAGCTCAGACCAGCCGCAACAATCAATCCAAGGGACAACACGTGATACGCATGCTTCATGATTCCTCCTCGTTTAATAAATTAGTGAGTTGTGAGTAAGTTGTGTGATTGACCCACCCGACCTTTCAGTAGGAATCACTTGGCCGGAGTATAGTGGTGGATATACCGTCTGTCAATTCGTGATAGGGGCGAGTGTTTCGAGCTTGAGCTGAAGAAATGGCATCAATTTCACTTTACCGGACCATCGCAAGGAAACGCTCCGTCTAGCATATCATGCTAGAAGAATGCCTGAACGCTCAACAGGACGTCGTTATCACGGTCGCGGTGATTATATTCCACCCGCAACGCCCAGTTCTGCGACAGGGTATAGCGGGACCCGGCATACCAGCGGATATCCTCGGACTTGTCGCCTAGTGCATAACGAAGATATGACCCGGAGAGCATCAGCTTCCAGCGGTCCGTCAGATCGGTCAACATCCCCACCGTGCCGCCTCCGCCGATACGGTGGCGCTCTTCATAGGCGCGGCTGTAGTTGGCTTCGGCCTCGGCAAACGCAAAATACACTTCTCGTTTGAACAGACTGGATTCCACGGCAGCCCCAATCCCACCGCTCGCCACGCCGTTGCTGCAGAGCTGGCAGCCGTTGTGCCGGATCGTGTTCATGCCGACATTGACCTTCCAAGAGGGACCATGGAATAGATTATCAACCGGCAACAGCGACACAATATTAAGCAGCGTCGCCCGCTCTAGCCTGATCTGATCAGCACGGCTATAGTGCCGAAAGGTTGCCCCAAGCATTTCGATTTGCGCATCAGGCGTATACCCGACTTCAGAGTCGAGCAGGTCATGATACGCAGCCCTAAGCGACAACTCCTGAAAGTTGTCCCTATTGCGCCAACCTGCACCGATAGTGGCACGAGAAGTCTGATGCCCCACGTCAGGCCGTTCCGTATAAGGGAGAATAACCACCTCCTCAGATGGCACCCGTAATTGGCTTCGCTCATAGAGAACCTGCCGGTTACGCTCTTTGTAGACCTTCATTTCCGGATCGTCGCTCTCAGCCTTGTACCGCAGATAGTCCGACGCCACATCGAGGACCATTGCCCGCCGTAGAACGGGCAGCGAGCCAAAGTATGCTGCATGTGCGGACTCAGGATCACTCAGGATTTGCTCTGCGGCTATCCGTTCGCCAGGTGTGAGGAGTGCCCGCTTTCGCTTAATGATGGCGCTCCGGGAAGGCCGGTAGGTTGTCGCACTCACCAGCCCTGGATAGGCCACTACGGCTCGTACCGTATCCGCTGGAATCGTCCACAGATCGAACTGCTCTCGAAGATGCAACTCCGGATTGGCATACTCCAACAACGACAGAATGTGATACGAGCAATTCTCCTTGAAGAAAAAATAGTCGAAATACGCATTCCCCAATTCCCAGGCATGCATGATAAGCCGATCAATCTGATCGGGTGTCAAATTCAACCGGTACTCCCACATGTCCCGATTTTCAATATCGCGATAGGCTTGCACTTTGAGGTAATAGGGCGGCGTCGAGAACAACCCTTTATACCCCCCGAATATGCCCTTATAGGCATACTCAAGCCCAACATCGGGAGGAATCTGTGCAGCATAATCGATCGTATACGCCAAAATTCTCGTCTGATCGGTCTGACCTTTCTGGTCGATTCGCAGAAAAGTATGACCAAACATTGACGCTGGGTTGTTCATGTAGGCCGCGGGAAAGATCAGACTGATTCCCTGCGGATTCAACTCGGCTCGCCACCGCTCAAAGCGATCACATGAAACCGGAGGCAATCGAACGGGATCGACGGATAAGCGATTCCTCAGCCAATGATATCGAGCAATAAAGGCACACTGAGCCGGCTGCCTTGAACGCCCAACAGGGTCGCCGGAAAATAGCTGAGTGATCGTGGCCTCAAGTTCGGCCTGGGGATCGTGTTTTCCCTGAGGCGACAAGAAGAACCCCCCCTCATCTTGCTCACTAGTGATCCCACCAAGAAGATTGTTCTGATAGTGAAGCAGGAGATGCCATTCCCGCTCGGCATCTAACCGCGCGGCCCTGGCCTGCTGAATTAACTCGTCGCGATAATCACGAGATGTTGGCTCAGCGAGTCCACCACTTGGGGAAAGGCTCAAGAAGAGAATAATGAAGACAATTGCGATCACGGTGAGGGAAGGGGGAAAAGAACGGACTCCCGCCTAAGAGCAGGAGCCCGTTTCACAAGCTCTACTTATTCAGCGAAACCTTGACCAACACGGGGTTCGCCGAGATCGCATCGTTCATAGCCTTTATCATAGCCACCGCAGAGACTTCCCCTGCTTGGGTCAACGCCGTGTAGCGTTCCTGCGTCATGGCAAAGAATGCCTGATGCTGGCCCTGGGGAACACCGAGAAGTGTCGCGAGAGAAGCAAGGTGTTCCCCGCTGCCCTGAGCCATTTCCTGAGCTAGTGCGTCTGAATTGAGCTCTGCAAACATTGTCGTCTTATTTTCCGCCCACCAGCGACCATCGTCCGTGCAACCGGATGTCCCACTGCTGATGGCAAATGTATTTACTCCCGTCCCATTTAGCGTGGCCATCAGAACTTGGGCGCCTTTGGTTTTTGCGTTGGGATAGTTTTGAAATGCCAGCTTCCCGAGGCCACATCCAGGCCCCGTATCGGGGGTACCCGCGGCAACAGCCAACCCGACCTGCATTCCCACGAAGGCTACTGCCAAGGATGCCATGAGCACTCTCTTCATCATAAGCCCTCCTTAGTGGATAAATTACCGACTCCCCGAATAAATCTATCGGGAATTTTTTACAAGTATAGACCAATTCCGCGGCAAAATCTCAACCAATTATCTGCGACACGCAGCCACGAAGAGATCGCCACGTATGAATTCTACAATGTCCACTGCGCGACGGTGAGAGTCAGTATTACCATTCCTGTTTCAGCGCGAGTGACGATCGTTGCGCTTTCCATCAGCCTTCCGCTGCAACGGGATGACTCTGGGCTCAATCCGCCCTCCAACGAAGGTCAGCATCCCGACGCCGCGCGGCAGGGAAAACCGTTTCGGTCCGGCTGACCCGGGATTGAACAACAGGGTTAGGCCATAGCGCTCAATGGTCGGACGATGACTGTGGCCGAAGACGCAGACGTCGAGCTGTTCTTTGTCCAACCACGCTCTTGCTTCCATGGTCAGCTTTCCGCGCTCGAACAGGATGTGGCGGATTCCAATCGTCACCCCGGCACGGCGGATCACGCGCGACCTGGGGAATCCGCTATCTTCGAACTCATCGACGTTGCCCGACACGGCGATGACCGGGGCGATCCGCTGGAGCTACCGAATGACCTCAGGATCGCCGATATCACCGGCATGAAGGATGACTGCGACACCTGCGAAATGCGCAATGATCGCCTGATCAAACAGGCCATGAGTATCGGCGATCACGCCGATTCCGTATTCCCACTGCTTTCCAGCATAGGACATCATCAAGAACTTTGATTTTCCGTCATTGGATTCGATGACAGTGCATCCATAACAGACGCAGAAGAGCACGCCCAGAAGTAAGAACCTGCCCCACGTATCGTCTGCCCTGCCGCTCAGGTCATGACAGTGACCTTTCGTATGAGTCGGGCCTCATTCACATTCCAGTCTGGAAGTGTTCCGCGATGCTCTGAAATCCTTGACCTGCACTTAAATTTTCCTATAATGCTAGCTATACTATCCAAGTAGCCAAAGCAAACTTTCCTGATCATTAGATAGCAGTAGTCCACTCCAGGCACTGTAAGCCAGTGTCTGCATGTTGCCAGAATAGGAGAAACATATGTTGAAGACCTTCAATGTCGTCGCTCCACTCCTAGCGATCTGCTTTCTGTCCTCTAGCTGCTCAGTCTTGATGGTAGCAAACCGTGATAGCTACCGAGGGGATGTCAACGTTGCCCAGCTAGGCATTCAGCGATCGGCCGTAATAGCTGAACTCGGCCAACCTGACAACTTTACTACCTTAGAAAACGGCGGATACGATGACCGGTATGTGCTCGACCCCGATGCACACCACGGCATAACGAAGTTCTTCACCGGATTATTTTACTTAGGAGCCGATATTGTCACGGCTTTTCTTACAGAACTCATCTTTACGCCAGCCGAGATTGCCTTTAAGGACAAACTAGTCGTCTATCATCTGACGTACGGTGGGGATGGGAAGTTGTCTGCTATTGAGAAGATAAAGAATTAGATCAGACGCTTTGCCCAATCAGGGAACCGCAATACCCAGAATCGAGCTGCGCTCTCTCAGTACCCGCTTTGTACAGCTGTCCACTCAAATGAGAAGGGCACTGTCTCATGTCGAGGGAGAGCCGCCAATTCAGCCTTTAGACGATCGGCTCTGGCGCTGCTCATCGGATGGGTGGAAAGCCACTCCAACCGCCCCTCGTCTTTCTCCGAGAGTTTTTGAAAAAAGGTGATCATGCCCTTGGGATCGATCTTGGCGCGATAAACCAGCTGCAACCCGGTCAGGTCGGCTTCCAACTCCTGCGCGCGGTCGAACTTGAGCGTCAGCAGTTCAACACCGACTTGGCGCATCAATCCGATCAGCCCCTGCTGATCGCCGACGATGATCGCGACCACGGCCATAATGCCCAGGTTTTTCACCATCCGCTCCATCCCGTGGCGCTGCAACACATGGTTGAGCTCATGGCCCAAGACACCCGCGACTTCTTCCCCGCTCTCCGCTTTTTTCATCAAGCCGGTAAATACGACGACGTAGCCGCCCGGTAGCGCAAAAGCATTGACGACGTCGCTCTTCACCACGGTGACTTGAAACTTGTAAGGATTGTTCGGAATCTGCTCGGCTAGACGCTGCGTCATCTCTTCGACGGCCTTGACGGCGGGGCCTTCTTTCATCACGTCTTGATGGCTCAGAAAATCCTTGTAGGCCGCTTCACCAAGCTTCTGCTCCCACTCGACCGGAATCCGGCTCACCGCCATCTCTACCAACAGATCGGCCCCGAACCAGAGCCCCAGCGCCACGGCCATGATCGAGCCAGCGACAGTCCCCCACATGACACGATGCCGGTGGCGTATCTGCCGCACTCGCTCGGCGGCCTGCTCAAACGGCTGACTCAAGTGATCCGGCGCCGCTTCACGGAACGCCCGGATGAGCTCAGGATGCTTGAGATACAATGTGCGGGCCAGCAGGCCCTCTCCCCACTTTAAGACCAGATGATCATGGTCCAGCCCACCGGCGGACACCGCCAGCCCTGTAAAGAGCACTCGCTCAGATGGAGCCGTCGATCCTGCCGGCTCATAAGCGATCGCGAGCCCATCGCCTTCAATCTGGACGAGACAGGGCGCGCCGCTGGTCGGAAACTCCTCACCGAAACAAAGGGCGTTGGGGGAAAAGTTGGTCATCCTAGGATCAATTGACCTATGAAAGGCAGGAGGCTTATGCGGATGCTCAAAACGCCAGCCAACAAGGCCGCAGGCGAGAGACAACCACAGGCGTGATCGTTTCCACCCGCCCACCCCGAGCTGCCAAGACAGCTCGTTCCTCGCGCAGGGTACGTTGAGGATTGGATCGAGCCGAGAACGAAGCTCGGGAACCAGCGCGTCTTGGCGCGCGGGGGTCGGGTGGGTGAGATAGCTGTCGTTTTCAGCATCCGCTACTCGGAGACCGGGATGAATTGTCTGATCCAGGCCCCGAAGCTGCCCGGGTTTCGGCTCTGGATATACACAATGCCCGGTCCACGGAAGCGGCAAACCAGTCCTTCGCCGGATGTGAAGCTGGCAACCCAACCGGAAGCGGCTTTCTCGATGTTGTACGACGTCGTCGCAGACCAGGCCACAAGGTGGCTGTTGTCCACGATGTATTCCTGATCCGGCCTGAGCTCGATCTTATGAATGGCGCCGAAGCTATTCACCGCCAGCATCCCCTTGCCGCCGATCTTCAGAATGAAAAATCCTTCGCCACCCAGGAGTCCGCGGCTCAAACTCTGCATCTTGCTTTCGATCGTGATGGAGTCCGCCCCGGCCAGAAATCCGTCTTTCTGCACCATGTATTCGTTCACGCCGTCGAGCTCCAGAATGACGATTTCGCCCGGCACTGTCGGCGCCAGCAACACCTCGCCCGGCCCCCGACTGGCCCTCAAAGTCTGGAAGAAGAACTTTTCCCCTGTCAAAAGCTTGCGCGAGAGCGCCCCGAGAAACCCGCCCTCCATCTTACTTTCAACATCCACCGTCGGTGACGAACCTACCATGGCACCCGATTCGGCTTTGATGTGCTCCCCGGCCGCCAACTCAACACGCACCATCGGGAACGCTCCGGGATAAAGAATTTCGCTTTTCATCGATTGATCTCCTGAAATAGACACGCAGTCTGGACGTGTTCCATACGCAAGACTCATACGCAGGTGATTCTGTGGAATGCGCGCGACACTGTCAAGCGCACATCAGGAATCGCTTAACGGGTGGGACGGAAAGGCCGGTCGCGGTGCTGAAGCTGATTCGGCGATGGAGCAGACCCCTCGCCGCCGAGGTTCTTTTTGAACTGCCGGCGAAGCGTGCGCCGTTCGTCGGGCGTCATATTCTTCCAGCGTTGGCGCATCTCATGGCGCTCTTCAGGCGGCAACGACCGAAACCACTGCCGCGCGTTGCGAATGGCCTCGCGCTTTTCCGGCGGCAACTCGCGAAAGCGCTGGAACCGGTCGCGCAGTCGCTGTTGATCGTCCGGAGACATCTGTCGCCACTCCTGGAACCGTTGCCGCGCCTCGATGCGTTCATCAGGATTCATGTTCGACCACTGCCGCGCGCCGTTGCGCAAGCGCTCCTGACGATCCGCCGGCAGCTGATCCCAGTCCTGATTGAATTTCTGCAACAACTGTTGCTCCTGCTGATTCAATTGACCCCACGGTACGCCTGGAGATTCAGCCTGGGCCCATGCCGCGAGACTCCATCCAAGGAGCAGAATAATGTTGAGTACAAATCCCCTCATCGCTTCATCTCTCGCATGGGATCGATTGGACGGCCCCCTTGCTGATCAGCCCCTTCACGGTTTTCCCGTCGATTCGTTCGCGGCGCTTCTTGCGGCGACCCTGATCGCTGATCCTTTGGGGGAGTCACCGCCTCGGCACCCGACAATTCAACAGCATGAAACGGGTCGACCCATCGGCCATCGCCCATGTGCCAATTTCCTAAAAATTCCAGGAACTCGGCATCCGGAGCCTGCGCGGCCTCAGGCGGCGCGGCAGCCGACGATCCCGCCGTCCACAGCAACGCGCAGCACATCCAGCCCAAGCACGTCTGCCCGCTACCCTGCCTGGTCATCACCGGCCAGCCAATGAAAAAATTCGAGATCTTCGGCTAGCTCGACATTCTCGACTGACGTGACGAGCTCGAAATCATCCAACGACACGGCCGCATGCTGAGGAGGCGCCGCCAGTTGTGCCCAGAGCAGCACGGCCAGCGCCGCAAGCGAGGCTACTGCCAGGCCGGAAACCCAGGTACGCCAAGGAGACCGGCGCGCATAGGCATCCAACGCGGCCAGCCGTCCCTGCTGCAGTCGGAGGGCCGTCGCATGATCTACCTCGCCGACGGCACGATCCAACACCACCTTGGCCTGGCCGACAAACTCATGATCGCTGTGATGCAGATCCTGATTCATGGCCAATGATTTCCTAATCGCGTTCGAAGCGCATGAATGGCACGGAAATAGTGTGTCTTCACGCTCCCCTCAGAGCAGCCCATCGCCGCCGCGGTTTGCGCCACATCCAGCTCTTCCCAAGCCCGCAGTAAAAACGCTTGCTGCTGGCGGAAAGGCAGCGTACGCAATGCCGCATCAAGCGCCGCCGAGGCCTCCTTGATCTTCAGTTGGTGGTCTGCCGTCGGGGTCGTCGTATCGGCGATCGCGTCCAATGGATCGCCGGCTTCCTCGCCGTCCTCGTCGCGCCCCAACCAGAGACGCCAGCGAGACCGGACTTTTGTCCGCCGATACCAATCGCGAATCTTGGATTGCAAGATCCGATGAAACAGCGGCCCCCATTCCGCTTCGTCGCGCATGCCATACCGCTCGACCAGCTTGAGCATGGCCTCCTGCACAAGATCCAGCGCCTCGTCATCGTGTCCCGTGGCGATCTGTGCCATCCGAAACGCGCGGCGTTCGACTCCGGCCAAAAATCGATCCAGCGCCCGTGTCTCCTCCAGAGTCGAAATCCTCCCACCCAGATAACATTGACCACTGTGGGCCGGTGTCAGACTACGAGCGAGTGCCATTCCCGCTCCTCACCTCGGTGCTGACAGAACACGATCCTGCGCCGTGCAACTGATTGTCATGGGATCTGCCCTCCAGGTCAAGACGTGCGTTCCACAAGACTCCCAGTCAGAGAAAGCCGCATATTTATCTAACGTCTTAAGGAGCCTGAGGTTGACACCGACTGGCGACGAGAACGCGGCGGTCAACAGCGTCTCGACTGTGCGGTGAGACAGGAAACCGGTGAGATTACTTCGACTTCGGAGCAGGCTTGGCTATAGCTGCCGCAGGTTGATTGAGGGGAGCAGGTTGATTAAGAGGAATGGAGACGACGACGTCCTGCTGCGGATCCGCATCTTGGTCCTTACCATCGTGGCCCACGCTATACATGACCCCTCTCCTGAGATTGACCAACATCGGAAGGCCCGTATAGGGATCATAAAAGCGTTGACCGGCTTTAGCAATCCGCGCCAGCAGATCGGCATCCTGTGGACCACGTCGTAGCCAGGCTTGCAGGCTCGCCAGGCGGAGACGCGCATCGGTGTCGACAACCAAGCCATTGTAGTGATCCCATGCCGGAAGCGGATCAATGCCGATGATGTTTTCAATCGGATTCGTCACATAGTCCATGACGCTGGTCGCCGGATGCTTGATATACGTGGAGCGCTTTGGCATGGCGCCATACCGACCTTCTCCGGCGGCCTTATATGACGCTTCGTAGTATTCAGCGTAGTCGTTGAATCGTCGTTGTTTCGGCAGCGGAAGCATGCTGGCCACGCTGACATGGAACGGCACGTCCTCACCCCGGTCAGCATCGAGTTGTGCCCCGTACGACTTGGTCGCCAAGACCAACTGACTCTGCATCGGCCATCGCATCGACGACTCGACCGGATCGAGCGGGCGAAGCATCTTCGTGATCCGGGGAAGCGCCTTGCCGTCGAAGTCCGGCTTGACCAGCAGCCCTGAGGCAACCGCAATATCATCGTTGATCGCCTGGAGCGCCATCATCTTGACCGGAAGGGTCTTCGCCTGGCTGAGCGTGGTCCGCCAGGCTTCCATGTCACCTTCCAGCCGCTCAACTCCAGCCTCGGGAACAGCCCCTTGGCTAAACCCTTCCGCCACATGCAGCCGATGCGCAAAGAGGATCGCCGCACAGGGCGGTGTCACCGCCTGCCCATGCCCCCAATCCTCAAACGGCATCTTGAGCCATTGCCGGTAACGGCCGAGGGACACCGTCGCCTGACTCGTCCAGCCTTTCAGGCTGTCCGATTGGACCTTGAACTGCCCCGCTGGATCTGCCGACCTGTACCAACTCTGCGCCACACTCGCAGACGCATTTTTCTGATTGGCTCCGGCCATACCCTCATTTTCACCGTGGCAGACCGCGGCTATCTCTCCATCCTTGGCATCCGGTTTTCGCTCGTACCCTGCCTGAACCGGATCCGCCGTGGCATCCGCTTCGAATCCGAGCAAGAGCAGGTATCCGTTTTTGCCGGAGTCCATCATGGCGCGTTGAGGTGACGTCGTCAGACTTTGAAATGCCGGGCTCGGCTTTTCTTCCATCACCAACCAGGTCAGACCCACGGCCCCAATGGCCATTGCCACGATCGCCACAGACAATACCGCCAGACCTACTATCGACGTCACGAGCGCACGCGTCGTCGAGAAGCAGGAACCGATGAACACCGACAGGCCAATACGAACGCGTGCCAGCTTCGCGCTCAACCGTGGACGTGGTTTAAGCGCAGCCGTTCGCTCAGTCGTCTCAGTTCGCGTATGACGGCCCGATGACTGGAAGAGCACATCGACGGCCGACGCAGCCGTAGACGGGACAGAGCCCGTCGGCCATTCGTCATGCGACGCAGCAGGAGGTGGCGGCATCAGGTGAACGGGCTCGGCGACAACCGGATCGATGAACCGAATGGCCTCACCGGTTCGGACCCACTCCTCTTTTTCCTGAACGGCTGGAGGAGCCGGCACCGCCGTCTCGACGACCGTCGACGCCAGGTGGGGGACCGAATCAGCGGGGACTGCCGGTGATTCGTCGGCTGGTGGTATGACGGCCGGGGCCTCGGAGGCTGGCTCGATCGAATGTTTCCGCTTCTTGGCTGAAGGGCGATGAGTGTGAACCGCCACATCGCCGGTCTTCCACTGCGACGGGGGGCCCTCTTCAGTCGGAGGCATCTGCGCTGAGGAGGGATTCAATGCAAGCTCCGCCGAACTTGGCGCCTTTGATGGCTCTCGTAAGGATGCGGCCTCCGGAACGACCTCCTGGTCGCGCGAAACAAGCTCTGAGGGCTTCGTCTCTGCAGAGATCGCAGGAATGGTTTTAGTCACCACCGACAGTTGGTCAACCAACGTCTGTAGGACCGGTAACAACTCGTGCGGCAATACTGGCGGAACCGATTCCGGAGAGGGCGCGGTTGCAAGAGCCGGCGCTGCACTCGAAACCGGCGCGTCCTGCTTGACCGACTCTTGAACCACGGGCGACGGTTCTGCCGGTGAGACGATTCTAAACTCCTCGGAACGAACCGGTAAACGGTCATCGGCCGATGACGAGCTCGCAGCTGATTGTGAGTCGATCAGCTTTTCATCTGGTAACGCCTGAGGTTGTGCCTGAAGACCCTCACTGGGTACTGTCGGCTCCGCTCCGGCGGGATTTGAATCCTTGAAGCGAAACGCAACCTCTGCCGACTCAACTTGCGCAACCTCGAGAGACCGAGCTTCCTCAATCACAACAGCTGTCGATACTGCCGGCGCTTCGACCGGAGCAACGACTTGCGGAGCATCGTGAGAGGCTGCGTCGTCAAGAATGCTAATGGACCCAACCGGCATCGCTGGTGACTCCACCAGCGGCTCCACGGCTAAACCCATGGCACTGTCAACGGATGAGATCGGTGCAGGTGTATCCTCGGCCTGATCCCAAGGCATGGACGAGACCGCCGGCTCTGCCAGGCTGGCAGATGCTGGCATGGCTGCTGACGTCTCCTCAGAGGCGACCACATCCGTTTGTTCATCCTGAATGACCGGAACCACCGCTGGTACTTCCAGAGCGACTACTTCTTCGGAAAGCTCGGCGGGCGCAACCGTACACTCTCCCAGAAACTCCCCTGATGTGCTCAGGGCGCTATCAGCGAACGGGATCGTAGTCGGCACATCCTGAATCTGATCCCCAGACAACGGCAGCGATTCCAACATCGCACCCGGGGAGACAGCTGGCGTCTGTTCCTCGTGCAGAACAGGAGTACCCACGGACTCTTGGGATAAGGCCGATTCCGCAACCTCAAGCGGTTCAACCGGCGAAGAATGCTGGAGGGAGTCGTGCGGGGCCGGAGACGACGAGCCAAACTTCCAAGCACTATTGAAAATTGAGGCCCACGAAAACTCACCGATCTTCGTCTGCGGGCTCGACTCGGAAGCAGCGAGACTCTCCGGCGAAGGCAGCGCATCCTCCGGCACGAAGGACGCGTCGCGCGACTCCAGACCGCCAGGCTCGGGAGAACTCGCGATAGCCGCAGATGTAACCTGATCGCCGACTACAGGAGGAACGACTTCCTCGAGTTGAGTCGAGAGTGGATCCGGTGTCGCTCCAGTCAGAGCGATGGACTCCTGAGTGAATCCTTCAATACTGACCGGCGATTCCTGTATCTGTTCCCATGGCATGGGCAAAGACACAGATTCAGCCGGCCCATCCAGCTGCAGCTCCCCCAAGGCAGAAATCGCCTGAGAGGGTTCCGGTGACGGCGGATAAGAACTCGCCGACTCAGTAGCCGCCGCATCCGGTGCCGACCAAACTACATCCGGTGAGCATTCTTCCGTCGTGGCTAACGACAGGGTTGTCCCCGTCCCAGCCAGTAATGAAGACTCTTCTTTTTGCTTCTCGCCTGACTCATCAGAAGATCCGACATCAATTGGTACGATTCCCGGTGAGACCGAGAAGCTAGACTCTGCGCTCCGGAATCTTGCTGAGAGGGATTCCCCGTCCGGTTGCGGAATCGCAACCGTTGCTTCCTGAACTTGCTCCCAGGGCAAAGGAGCGGGAAAAACGTCCGATGTGGGACTCGGCAACGTAATGGACCCATCCGATTGAGGAGGCGGCACCACATCAGCCACGCTCGTTGCCTCATTCGAATCCGTGTTCCAAGAATCTTGCGATATCGGGAGAGCCGCCGCATCCCACTCCGAACCCGGCGACGCAGTAGTCGTAGCAGGCATCTCCTCATGCGTGAGCGAAAATCCGGTGGACGCTGCGCCTTGATGGGCCATCGGGGATGAGCTGTCACTGCTCGAACTTTGGGAAGCTGGACTGGCGCTCAACTCTGCCGGAACCTGATCAATGAAACCGTCCCGCAGAGCGAGTGACTCGTCCGCAAGCGGAGAAGTCTCCGATGCTGCGGGCAACTCAGCTGTCGATGAAGCGACCCGATCTGGGCTCTCAGGCTGGAAACTCTGGGCTGGCAATACCGAAGTACCCGCTGGTAGATCATCCCACGGCATGATGCCGGAAACCGGGTCAGACATCGCGATCGATAGATTCGATGCCGTGGACTCCGATGGTTCCATCGCCACAGACGGCGCTAGAACCTCCTCCGGATTCAAGCTCGGCATAACCGCCGCGCGGGCAATTAACTCTCCTGTCTGCGCGTCGAAGAGTGATGCGAGACGGAATGCGGGAGGACTAGCCGGGGCGAGCTCCCGAATCTTGGCATACAACTCAGTGGGTAAGGCAGGACGGTCAGGGTCAGGATCTTCAATGAGAATGTCGATAGCCTTAGCAAACTCTTCGGACGCGGCGAGCGCATCTCCCTTTTCCTGGTATACCGACCCCAGTTTTTCAATAAATGGCACACACCGGGGACCGGCTGCGAGGTACTCGCGGAGTAACGATTCAGCAAGCCAGTAGTCTTGCCGTTCAAGCGCCTCGTTCGCCAGTGATTCGAAGGCCTGCCTCGCCGGGAGCAGGCTCCCCAATCGAAGATGAAGCGTGGCAAACAGCCGGCGCGCCTCCATATTCGAAGGATCGAGTGCCAGTAATTCTTTCAGCGCGGCTGACGACCGCCCATACTTCCCCGCATTCATTTGTGTAATAGCGTCTTCGAGAAGGGCGGACTTCTTGCTGTATCCGATCACACCCCGCTTGTGACCACGGGACGGAACCTTCTTGTCGGCTTTGAGTGGAGTTTTCTTATCAGCACGCACGATAGTAACTCTAGCAGATCACAACAGGGTTATAAGCCGCACCGATGGCTGATTTGTACCAATCGTAGATACTCGGTGATCGTTGCGCATATGGAGGTCAAACCGCCCACGAGACTGCAAGCTAGGTGCCCTCTCTACCCCCTAAGGTCCTACGTGCAACCCGTTGAATTACTGACACCTTGCCAAACACCTCCTTCGACGGCTCTCGATCGACTTACCATTTTTGAACGGAACAGCGGAATTCTGCTAAGACCGGTCACTGTGAATAGTCCACACCTGCTCCATCATCAAATCATGCGCTGAGTGTCGTCCTCACGTCGTCTCTACTCAAGTGTCAATAGAACAGAAGCAGCGCAAACCTTCAGAAATGGCGCAAAAGCTCCGATAAGAGAGGCACGGAGTGGATGTATTTCACTCCTCTCTCTTGCTTCCTTGCCCTGGAAGGACAGGAGTGTTTTGACAATGCAGGGACGCGGAGAATCTTCTGATGAAACGAGTGATATTGACCGAACTGTTGCCGGGAATGGTCCTCGCGAAGCCGGTCACCAACTCAGCCGGATTACCTGTGGTTGCTGAAGGGGCTGTCCTGGATGACGTGATGATCGCACGGTTTAAGAAGCTGGACCTTCCGTCCGTCTTTGTTGAGGGCGAGGCTGGCTCGGCCGGAGGCAAAACACTAGCTGAGTTGGAAGTCGAGTTGGAGCATCGATTTCGACACGTATGCCAGGATCCGCTTCAACAGACCATTCTCACCGCTCTGCGAGAACATCTTCACAGTACCCATGGAACCGCCGATCTCGAGAAAGGGGCGTCTGCGTCATGAGTCCATCAGCGGCGACCGACTTTCGAAACCGCATTGAACAACTTGGTGACTTGCCGACTTTGCCGCATGTGGTGCAAAAGCTCGCCTCCATGATCGGACGGCCGAACGTGTCCGCAGAAGAGATCGGCTCCTTGATCGAGAAAGATCAGGTCCTCGCGGCAAAGGTATTGCGACTGGCCAATTCACCCTTTTACGGATTCCCCTCTCGCATCGCGTCGGTTCCCCACGCCGTCGTCGTGTTAGGACTCAACGTTGTCAAAGGGTTGACCCTCTGTGCGACTGCGCACGACATCATGAAAGATGCCGGACTTGGTCAGCTCTGGCGGCATTCACTGGGCGTCGCCATTACCGCCCAACTCCTGGGTAAACGGTTGGAGATGAAGAATGTCGAAGAAGTCTTCGTCGCTGGATTGCTTCATGACATCGGCAAAGTCATTCTGTATGTGAAATGGCCGGATGTGGGGAAAAAGATCAGGGCCGCCAATCCATCCGGCGATCGCCCGATGATGCAGGTTGAACAAGATCTGTACGAAGTCTCTCACGCCGAGGTCGGCGGCTGGCTGGCCAACGCATGGCACCTGCCGGCCACGCTCCGTGAGCCGATTCTATTCCACCATCAACCGGGGGCGGCACAGGATGCCCAGCTGCAAACGGCCGTCGTGCACGTCGCAGATGTGCTCGTCAAAGGTATGGCCTGCGGAAACCCCGGCGACGAATGGGTTCCCTCCCTCTCCCGGAAGGCCTGGGATTTGGTCGGGCTCGATACGGAATCGCTGGCAGGTTGTATCTCCAGAGCCTCAGAAGAATTCCTTGCGATCGACGACTATCTATGACGAAGCCCCCTGTAGCCCAGCGTGTCCTGATTCTTCACAACGATCCTGGCGAAATCGCCATTCTTTCCGGCCTCTTGACGAAAGCAGGCTTCCAGGTCGTCGCCAGTGACCTGACGACTATTGCATTGCACGAGCTTGTCCACAATCCCCCCCACGTCATCGTGGCTGCTGAAGGAACGAGCGGTCGATCGGTAGAATCTCTCACCAGGCATCTTAAGAACGATCCCTTTCTCGGACGACTGCCGTTGATCGTACTGATTCGTGACATCCGCCTCAATGATGTCGACTGGGGCAGCGTCGATGTCGATGACTATATCTGCCTCCCGTATCGGCCGGACGAAATCGTCCACCGTGTGCGCCTCTGTTTGAGCCGGCTGACCCGGTCACTGGACGCCAACCCGCTCACCCGGCTTCCCGGCAACACCAGTATCCTATTCGAAACCACGGCCCGCATTGAGAGCGGCAAGCCCTTCGCGTTGGCTTACCTTGATGTCGACAATTTCAAGTCGTTCAATGACCGGTATGGATACGGCCGTGGTGACGAGGTGCTGGTAGTGGCTTGTCGCATTCTCACGACGGTCGTCGGTGAGCTCGCCGGAGTAGAAGGGTTTGTCGGCCACGTGGGCGGGGATGATTTTGTCTTTATGAGCCACCCCGATCACATCGACGCGATTTGCGAAACCGTGATTAAACGGTTCGACCTGGTGATTCCTGATTTTTACGATCGCGACGACCGGCTGCAAGGCTACATCGATTCCGTCGACCGAAAAGGGAATCACGAACAATTTCCTATGATGAGTTTATCGATTGCGGTCGTGACGAACAGCCACCG
>FSSH01000054.1_pt4 | contig 48501 bp, 32 predicted proteins | sample 1166101 | NCBI WGS metagenome assembly FSSH01 (sample SAMEA32972668, study PRJEB13176) | freshwater metagenome | biome: Drinking water system; feature: Biomass in drinking water that filtered by 0.45 um membrane; material: drinking water | place: USA | collected 2012-12-20 | depth 0 m
AAATAGTTAGGTATGATAGACTTTCCCGTTGGAACGGGAACTTTTACCAGGCGAGCCAAAATTTCACTCATTCGTTCGCCCTGCAATTTTCTTCATGTATATAAATTATTAATATTTTCTAAAAGTTCTTTGTTTTTTTTCTTTTTATTTTTTCTTTCTTTTTTTTTAAAAGTTCTTTCTTTTTTTTAAAAAAAAAACCAACAACTCCCCAAACAGCATGGCTTTTACTTTACTCGCAGAAACAGGTCTCCCCTTCACCACACAGGCTGAAGCGGACAATGGGACATTGGACTTTGAACAGGATTCGTCGATTAGTTACACAACTCTTTCCAAAGCCACGTCATCGTCATCGTCCTCTTCATCGTCCTCGTCCTCTTCAAGTGAGGTGCCCGCTCGTTACAATCCGGTATCCGACGACGAAGACGTTGATGATCTCGTTAACAAACCCACGATAGCGGTTTCCTCTCCAGCGAAACGCCTCCGTGTCATCCCCGAAGATGCGTCAGACGAAGACTTTCTTGGCACTGCACGTGTTGCACCGGCCAAACGCAAGACCTCTCTTGCCACTTTCGAGCTTGTCGACATTAAGTCTTTGCTCACCGAAGAAGACCGTAGTCGACGACTTGTAAGCAGCTACGAAGGAAAGATCAACTCTGCGAACTACTACCTCGCTGGCCTTGAGCTCAGACCCACGCACAAACTTGTCGTCAAGCTCATGGCGCAGATGCTGAAAGAAGACACACCTTCAGGCGAAAAGGCTGTGGTCTTCGACACACGATCTCTCTTTGGAATTACATCGACCGTCCTGCAGACAGAACTTGAAGCACACTATCCCGAACTTCTCAACTCAACTAAGATTGTTTCAAGTCTTTCCATCAAAGAAAGCAAAGACTACGCTGGGATTGTCGTCAATCTCATGGAAAGAACCAAGCGTTTCACTTTCTGCGATCCTCCTCTTGACAAACCAACCGACCCTCGAGGCGAGTCGAATCTCATCTTCAGGAATTTGAAGTACAGCGAGCACTTCAAAGCTCACCGAGATCTTTTCAACAGTATCACGCACATTTTCTGCGTTCCACCCAAGGGGCTTTTGGACAACACCGGCTTCAATCATGTCAACGATGCGCTGAACATGTTTTCCGGGCTGGAGCAAGTTCGCTCTCTCTGGATTCTCGCTTCTGAAGGCGACATGAAGAATATCCGGAGTTTCAACTTTGACTGCGAGTACACCTACATGAAGATTCCTCTTTGCACAGAAGTTGCCCGCTCTCTCTTTTGCATTCGCCGCCTTTAATAAATCCTCAGGTTCACAGTCAACTCCTTGTAGAAAGTGTAGAGTCCGGCGTCGTGAAGTTTTTCATAGAGACGTCTCCTGCATACAAGACAAGCCACCACGGAGAGCAGTCGATTGCAGTCGTGTAGCGCAGATGCATTCGCCACAACCATCCGATTTCCCTGGAACGCTAGAGTTCGAGTTGTAGAGTCTAAGCTCAGCTCTTCGTCGCAATCTTCGCAGCGATTCGTTGGCAGTGTAAGTTCAGGAATGTCGTCGGTGCACGAACAACCTCGGTGCACCGAGGAGAGAAGCTGCTGTTCTAAACGAAGAAGTCCCCAATGATCAACGATGTCCTTGCATTCGAAACAATAGACTTTCATAGGCTGAAGTTGAGTGTCTTCTATCAAGGTAGAAGAAGAAGAAGACGACGACGAGACGAATTGATGAGATCTCTTACGTTCTCTCGACGTCTCCGTGAACTTTGCGAACACTTCATAAAGTTCTTCAACTTGATAGCACGGCAACACCGAGAAAAGCTGTTCGAACATGCTCTGCACTTGACTGCTGTACCATTGAACATCGACGATAACACTGCCACTTGCAGATCTAATGAAATCCTCGTAGACAATCGCTTTTCGCCCTTCCAGCATGTAGTAGCGAACGTAATCCTTGGCGGTGAACTTGCGCTCTCGGCACGAACGTGCAGCTTCGACGTGATAGAGACCTTTTGTTTCTCGGTAGTCTTCGGGCTTTCGCTTGAGTCGCTTGACTAGCACGAGTTCCTCTGCGACGTTAAGCTCTCCTCTTAGTAGCTTGTTGAGTTCTTGGGTAATCTCTGCATAGCTTTCCTCGATCACTCGATTATAGTCGCATTCACAGGTCTTCAATCGATCGATGGCTGAAAGAACCAGACGCTTGCCCAGAGGGCAGTACTGCTTCTTCACACACATCATACCTTTGATGGTGACTTCATTGGAAAAGTCCACGGCGGCATAGCATTTCTTACCGAGAAGCAAGAGCAGTCGGAAGGCGGTTTCATGTTTCATCCTTAGGAACTTGAAGTCGTTGTTCACTCGTTCGATCATGGCCAGTCCATCGGACATTCGCAAGGGACCCTCCGCTAGCACAAAAAGCGAGTCGGTATCTCCGTAGAGTAGAGTGTACGGGGCATTTACATGTCGAATCGCCAAGCTCAACGACTCTCTGCCTCGTCGGGTAATCTCCTCGGCCAAGCGAAGAGAGTAATAGCGAAAGTAGGGAGAAGCGAGCATTCCGTAGGTTTGGTTGGCCAGCAGTTTAAAGCAAAAGCTCATCACTTCGCTGTTGGGCACTCCAGCTAGCGCTTGTCTTTTTTGAATGAGCGTGCGCCAAAGTCTGGGCAGAAGTTTTCCCGTAGGACTCCAACAGATCGAATGTTCAATCGCCACGGAAGGATAAAGCGATGTGTAGTCTAGAACGTGTGTGGCACCGCTATCGTAAACACCCGAGCGAGCGCTCAACACCATTCCTCCCTCATAGCCACTCCTTGAGATCTTTTCGGGTCGAACTCTCGTTGGTGAGATAACACCCGCCTCGTGAAAACTCTTGTAGAGCATCCACTGCGACCTGTCCATCTTTCGAGCGTGTCGAGACGTCTGCGACCAAGGCTGCCAGATGATCGTCGACACCTCACACATGATCTCTACCGCCTTTGCTTTGCGTGCAAACTCCAGCACCGTGTGGATGCCATTGTCGAGGTCTTCGTGGACGCCAGCGTAAGTTAGCTTTGCTTCGGTAGCCACTTCGTGAACGTCGATGATGGGGTATCGCCCGCGTTGTCCATAGAGAAACTCTGTGTCTCTACCATAGATTAGCGTGACGCAGGCGTCTAGTCTCTGGAGGATTGCTAGTAGAGTCTCGCTTTCGCTTGGTCGATGAACAACGTTGGTCGAAACATCGAGAGCGCAGCCGCGATATACAACCACAGTGGAAAACGGAGGTCTTTCCCTCAGCTGAACTGGGTGATCATCTGGATAACGTCGATAGACACTCAGTGGTGAACTGTGTAGCGCTTCGTAGAGACCTTCGCGAATAAGTCGAACGTGTTCAAGCGGAACGCGAACCCAGCCTGAAAGACCGTGGTTGAGAACAGCTTGTTCAACGTAGGTGTCCGTGTGTCCAAGACAGAGAGAATAGTAGATGGAACTCGACGCGTCGCCTCTTGCCAAGTCATTGAGTGCATAGTTTGTCACGTTGAAGCCGCATTCCAGTTCTAGAAAAGTAGTTGGTTCGCTGAGCGAGTCGGTTTGCTTATCGACGTATTGTTTTTCCACGAGACCGCGACACCCAAAAGCCCTTGGCGTTAGACGAAACCTTCTTGCCAAATGTTCAATGGTTTCGCGTTGCCATTCTTCGCTGTCCTGCCAAGCGAGCGAAGGTGGACGCAACCAGATCTTTCGTCGAACATTGCTATGCTTAATGATGATCTTTCGACCTTCTTCGCTAAGACAACGAAAGATCAGCAGGCCATCATCAGGTTTTTCAACAACATCGTAGAAATACAAGTCCATTTTCTCTTTTTTTTCTTCGAAAAGGGGAAAAATCTACATTTTTTTTATTCTAATCAAAATTCCTGCTATCTCGAAATCCCGTGGTAATCCAGACTCCATCGACATACTGTCGACGACTCGGAGGCTCAAGGCAACAGCAACAGATGGCCAAGAACCAAAGAACAATGAAGCAAGCTATGCTTGAAACAATGATGACTAGCCAAAAGTATTGATTTCCCGACGAACAATCGTTGTTGCACCAGTAGTGTTGACGCGCCTCTGGATCTTGGTCGATGAGCGCGTCGTCGCTTGGCTCTCCCCAGACAATGTAGTAGCGATTGCCTCGGACATCTTGATTCCTAAAGCCAACACTCAGCTTTGACACTGTGTCGCGATTTCTTATCCACTTGCTCTGCGAAGTGTCCTCAACGTTCGTTACGCGAAGGCCAATGTCCAAGCCACTCGCCGAGTTAAACGACAAATCAATGTGGGGAAGATGGTTTGCGCTATTCTTCTCTTCGAGGAACGGCAGAGTGTCCAACCAGAAAGCGGTAACGTAGGGACGCCCATCGACGTGTCGATAGCCCGTCTCGTGGTGTTTGTTGTGCGTGAAGACGATGCGCGTCGAAGAATTGTAGCAAGCGGTGATCTTCATGCAGTAGGGACGATCGACTGTAGCATTTCTTCCGCAATGACGAAAGCGATTCTTGTGCAAGGTGTAGGCATCGTAGTTGTAGGCTGTCAGAGCCGAGTATTTGGCGTCGGCGAACACGTTATTCTGCACGAAGAGCATGCCGCATTGCGAAGTAAGCTCGACCACAGAACTCGACACTGGTTGATAACCAGTGTACTTGACGCCAAGCAGCGACAGGGAACTGAACGAGCCGAGAATTGCCGACTGTTTAATCCCAGTTCCATTAAAACTACAGTGTCTCAGCGTGATATTTGCCGGAGGTCTCCCGTGAAGGGTGTTCGACGAGCGCATCGTTGGTGAGAAGATTCCCGCTGCGTGAATGAACTTGATGCCTCGAATGCTGATGTTGTCGGCGTAGATCGTCACCGGTGAACTCACTAGCACTTCTGCATCGTCATCCGACGTGATTGTCCAATTGCCAACGTCGAAATTCCAGGTGTCCGTGTAGGGGAAAGGCTGCCGAGCAACGACGATCTTTCTTCGAACGTCCTTGCAACCGAGCAGGGCATCATGTAGCGTCATGAATAGCCACGACTTAAAGTAGGGATTCGTACTGACGAACGTTGCGTTTGCCGGGTCCACCCGACATTCCGTGGGCAGGGGAATAGGGCAGCCACTGTTGCACACGGTGCACTGCTGGAATCCAGACTGTAGGATGTTCTTGTACGTTGAACATAGAACAATGTCCGACGTGATGCCTCGAAGACCTGGACCGTTGCTTGGGGGCCTACTGATGTTGCCGTAGGAGAGAAGCTTGGCCGCGTCGAAACCACTTTCCACTGCAACGATTCTCAGAGGATAGAATTGATCGGCGAATCCCCCAAAGTAGGAGAGATTGTAGCCGGAGGTGGGGTCAAGCGTTTGCACGAGAATCTGTGGAGGCAAGTTGAACTGCACGGCAAACGGATAGCCAGTGGTGTTGTCTTCAATTGGATAGGTGTAGATCTTTCCCTCGGCGTTAATGCCCAAGAGCGCCTGAACTGGATCGCCATAGGACGCGTAGTTGTCCGTGGCCGCCTCGTCGCCAATCAGCGTGGCCTCGTTGGCATTTCCCCCCGTGATAATGTGATTTCTATTGACGTCTCTGTCGAAGATCACCGCTGCATCCCAATCGTTGGGCTCTGGAGTCTGCTCTATCTGGTAGGGAGCGTTGAGGACTCTTGGACCCGCCGTCTTAAACCATCCCCAGTCAAGGTCTTCAAAGGTTCTTCCACTGGAGTCTCCCTGTTGAACGATGGGATAGTGGTCTGTTCTACCGTTCTTGACGACCGTGATGTTTCTGAACAAGAAGATTCTTGGATAGAGAAGTCCTTCGATGCGTAACGCAGCAAATTCCACTCGATTGTTTCTCCCGCCTCCCCATGGGCAAAGATAGTTCCTCTTCGTTTCAAAGAGATTGTCTTCGATGATGTAGTCGCCCGTGGACTTTTGATTGCCATTCAAGAAGAAACACGACGTCGCAAAAGGCTGTCGAACACCGCAGTCTAAGACCTGATTGCCTGTGATCTCCCAGTTGCCCGGCTGTGTAATCGTCAAGACGTTGCCGTCGAGATCTCTAAAAACGTTGTCCTTGATGATCGCCGACGATTGAATCTCAAACTGAGGGTTTGATTTACTCCCGCTGACAAACGGAGAAGTGTCGAGATTCTCGGACAGCTGAAAGTAGATGTAGAATCCTTCGACCGAAGGCATCCTCGTCTTGAAGAAGTACTCGCTGTTGTCGTTGAAGGCGATGATGGGAACACTACCCTTGTTGCTAGCAATGAATCCTCGTCGAGCGTCGTCGGGAAGATGCCACCAGCCGTAGATGCGCGACTCTCTAAGAGCAAAGATTCCCGTCGTTGGATCAATGTGAATGCTAGCGATCTTGATCTTTCCGTCGCCAAGAATACCTCTACCGTCAAAGTTCACGTCCCAGAACTGAATGTCCGTGGGAAGAAAGCCTGCAGGCGTTTCGAACATCTTCTCGGCCACATTGTCGTTTTCCGTGGTGTTCACCTTGAAACGGAACTCCAGATACTGAAGGATGATCTCTGAGGCGGCAAGCTGATGCGACGCTCCGTAGATGATTGGTCGAGCGCAACAGTAGGCATCCGGATAGCCAACAGCGTAGACACTGCTCGCCAATTGAAGCACTTCGTTGCGAAGAATCGTCTCTCTCGACGTCACATTCAACATCTCCATGGGATAGCCATAGCGAGCTCCATCGGTAAGGTTGTTCATGCAGAGAAAGCCATAGCCCGGAGTGTCGATTAACTTACATTGCGGATTGATCTCCATCACAGGGAAGGTGGTGTTTGGCCAGCAGTTCGGATAGAAACAGCAGACAGTGACCAAGGAACCAGGAGGTCGAAAGCACCAGTCGGCTCCCGTCTTCCCCTTCATCGAGAAGCTGTCTTCCACGCGAATCAGGGCATTCGTCGACGACAGTTCTGCAGCGTTGAGGTAGTTAATCGATGGCGTATAGGTGAAGTCCGCACCAATTTGACCCTTGACTACGGTATTGTCGATGAACCTATTCGCGGTGATGTTTCCACCGATAACTCGGTAACCCACTGTACTTCTCTGTTCTTGCGAAGCTTCCTCGTCGTAGATAATGCGATTGCCTCGAATGTAGCATTGAAGCGTGTCGTCGTAGCTTGGGTTGCAGCCAAGTCCTTTGGGGTCGATGTTCTCCAACGCCGATTCAATGTCGAACAAGGTAATGTAGTCCTCGGCCGTGTACGAGGCAAAGTCGAGAGTGCCTATGTCCTGCTTGACGATGGGACCATAGTCTCCCTTGCACTTGAAGGAGAACAATTCAAGGTTGTTGGCCTTCTTCTTGCCTTTGGGATTGAGCGCCAAGTTCTCTTCGAAAGTGAACGCCTGTCCTTCGATCAGCTGAAATTGTCGACCATGGTTTTCAACAAAGGTGTTCATGCGGGCTTCGACGTCGGGACTTTGAATGTAGACCGCTCGCGTATGAAAGTTCTGAATGGTGTTGTAGAGCATGACGAACTCCTTGCCAAAGAGACCGATAACTGCGCCAGCCTTGTCGACGTTGGCACCGTCGAGAACACAGTTCAACACTCGAAAAGTGTCTGGAAGACCTGCATCGTCGGGAGCATCGGTGAAGTCCGTGTCGAATGGATTGGAGCTTACCGGTGTTGGTTCAATCAAAGGAAAGGAGATTGCGTTGGTGTGCTGAAGAACGAGACCTCTTAGCGTGATGCCATCCGTGTAGATACCATGACCTGCTGCAATGATTAACGCGCTATCATAGGAGCCAACCCAGACGTTCTTCTCTGTGAACTTGAGTCGTTCGTGATAGGCGTTCAAGCTCTTGTGAACAACGATGACATTGCAACCTTTGTCCATTGCATCGTTGATTCGATTGAACCGGCTGACACCATAGTCGTTCGTAATGCGCTCTTCGTAGGTAGAATCGACGACACAGCTTGTATTCTCCAACGGTCGATACTGCTTGCACTCGTTGTCGAGAACTCCTTCGTCGGGACCTGGATCGAGCATGTTGCACGTTCGAAAGTTCCACTGACTATCGTAGCCATCCGCCCAGTCAGCAACTGTCCCGGTAATCAAAGGCGATAGACGTGAAGATTCGTAGAGAACCGCTTTGTCCGAGAACCAGCCAAGCACGAGCAAAGGTCCAGCTTGGATAAGATCGTAGAGAAACTGAATGAAGCGCCAACCATAGGGAAGCTGCTGCGCGACGTTGTTTTGCTGATACCAAGAGGCGTTGACACTAATGTACTTGAAAACGTAGGCAGCCGAAGTATTCAAGAGCGACGAACCGTTATAGGTGAGCGCGCTAATAGCCTGCGCACCGTCGCACCGACAACTAATTGTTCCGTCGGTGTTGCAGGTTAGCTGAAGGTTGGAGTAGCCAGTTTGCACCGAAGACGGAGTTCCTCCATTGCAAGTCGAATTGACGGTGGTGTTCGTACATGCCACTGTTGTGTTGTCCGCCGAAGAGATGATCGACGAACACGAACAAGGGCCTGGACTGGGTAGTACATAGGTGTTGTCGCATGGCATGCGCATGAATCCATCGGGAGGTGTCGCTCCCTGACTTGCATAGTTATAGCCCGTGCAAAGCGTGGCGTTCTCCTCGACAAAACAAGGGTAGCTTGTACCATCGTACATGAGCGAGCCTGTGTAGCCGCAAAGCGTGATGTTCGTGAAACTCGAGCAAGGCACAGGAGGAATGCACGTTACGTCGCGAGAACACGGCACCACCAAGGAGAAATCCAGACATTGGCAGCTCGCCGTAAAGTATTGATTGCTCGAGCACGAGCCAGGACAGGCTACCATTCCCGTCTCGTAGTACTGTTGTCCGCCAACACAGTCTTCGCAGTCGAGCGTCACTGTTCCGTTTGCGCACTTTCCCACGGTCACTGGAGGAGGAGCTCCTGATCCGAGAGTTCCGCCTGCATAGGGACATTGGACAACACCGTTGAGACACTCTTCGCCGGAAAGACCTCCAGGAATGCTCCATTCACACGTACTATAGATACCCAGGGCATTGGCGGCCTGAGATCCCGTAAGATTCGTGGAAAAGGAGTTGTTGTAGCCTCGAGGACAGCCACAGGAAAGCGCCTCTGCAACGCCCACTCGAACCTCAATGTCTATTGTACAAATGTCCGTGTAGGAGATAGTCGTGGTCGTGGTAACATTGCCGATTGTCACCGTAACGTTCTCGTAGACAGTGCACGTGTAATTGAAAGGAACCATCGCCGTTGTCACTGCGCATGAAACGTTCATCTCTGGTTCTCCTCCTGTGATGTCTGCAATCAGTGGCGTTAGAAAGGCAATGTCGATGCTGAGATCACCTGTGTTTGACGTGTAAGTGACATTCGTTCCATCCGGTAAAGAGATCACCTGATCTTCAGAGCCGCACTGACATGGCGTGTAGATTGCACACGAGTTGTCAAAGTAGTAGACACCCGGAGAAACCTCGACTTGAATGCAATTTACGTCCAATGTTGCAGGAACGTCTAGGCACAATAGGGTGCCTGCTTCACAGTAGAGCGTTGGCGTCAAAGGATAGGAACAGGTGTAGGGGAGAAGATCTTCCACCGCACAGTGACGGTTGTTGTAGAACCAGAATTCTCCTGTGGAAATCATGTTGCTTGCTAGCACGACGCAGCCTTCGGTCATGCCTCCACATGGACAGAAGACATTGTTGTGGATGTCAAAGTTCTCCATGCCTGTCAGGTAGAGAGCACTTCCAGGAATACCCGTGAAGTTGGTGTTCTCGATGACGGCACTTGACAGTTCATCGCAAGAATGCATGCACACCACCTTCTCGCCATAGTAGTTTTGAACAACCATGTCCAAGATGGTGAGGTTTTGATTGCGGAGACAAGGCATGTCGATTGGAGGTAGAGGCACGGTGCCATCTGAACAGTTGAGCACCGTCGTGCCATTGTTTGTCATAGCAACCAACGCTCTTGCGATCGAACATGGATTACGCTCCAAGGGATTCAGATAGGCGGGCGCCACCCAATCTCCAGACAAGTCACAGCCTGTTCCATTAACAGTTTCTTCGCCTCCCATCGCCATACTGATTTCCCGGAGCATAAAGCAGGGATCCCGCTTCCTTGGATCCAGGAACACAGGCTCGACGTCCGTGTCACTCACCGTGCAGTTGTAGCGTTCCTGCAGTTCTGGAACCGTGGCCACTGGTACAACAGGTAGATCAGGAATGACACATTCATCTGGCCAATCGTCATTCCAGCAGAAACCACCCAAGGCCATTGGGATGAGCGAGTACTGCGACAGAAAGGGAAACGGCGTGAACGTTCCATTGGGCCATTGAATTCCCGCAACGAACGTCTTGTTGCAAGGCGCCGTGCAGCCAAGCAATTGTCCAATGGGATTGGGAGGTGCCTGACTAACCGGAACAAAAATACCCGGATAGAAGTTCGAGGCGAGATAGGCACCTCCCGCCTGGACGTTGGTGACGAACCAGCCAGGCATGAAGAAGTCGTACATGGGATCGCCCCATGGGTTCTGACCAATGACTGGCAGATTCACGGGATTGGCACCGGGAACGAACGTCTGAGTGTACTGCACTTCGGTGGAATTGCCTGTGGTGTTCTTTGGGCATTCTATCGGCTGACCTGTGTTGTTCACGAAGATTCCCGGAATGAACGTGACGTTTGGATCGTAGAAAGGTCCTGTGGTCATTGTTGTTCCGGGCAGCCAGAGAATGCCATAGTTGCCGTTGGGATCGATGAGCTTGCCACGAATGAACTCGTAGTTTGTAGCGTTGTCCGTGCTTAGAATGGAGGTAACTGCGGTTGGCGGCTGTTCATAATAGAGCTTCGAGGGAACACACGAGTCTTCGATTGTGATGCACATGCAATCGTAGACAAGTGTCAACGGCAGGGAACTGATGTCGCCATCGTATTCAGTCCACGTGGGCAACGTTGTAAAAGGAGACTTGTTGACGAAGGGCGTGGGTGAATCAATGTCGAAGGGAAAGTAGAGAATGAGACCAACGTTCGGCGAGTTGAGCGGCACCGAGTAGTATGTCGCGATCTCCGAGTCCGTTCGAACGTAGTTCCACAGGCGAACGTCGTCAATTTGTCCGGTGAAATGACGAAGATTCGACGAGTCGTAGCCGGCACCAAGACGGAAGGGACGCACCGCGTCGTAGTCTGGAGCACGTTTTGTTGGCGCAGGCTTCGTGCAGACGAGTACTCCATTCACGTAGAACTTCATGCCATTTGTCTGACTATACGATCCAGCAAGATGCTGCCAGATGTTCGGAGCCATCTGCAGCGGACAAATGAGATCGTTGGTCGACGCTCCATCTACAGTGACCACAAAGGAGATACTCGTGCAAGCACCTGAGCTCTCTTGAGGCGTGGTCTTGGTATAGACGAATCCATAGCCTATACTTCCCGTACTGGAAACATCGTAGGCATGATTGCCCACCACGACCGTGTCCTTGTGAGCGTAGGCGACACTTGGATTGATCCAAGCCTCCAAGGTGAATTCCTGTAGCTGAAATTGCACTGAGGCAGAGTCGCTTTTCGACGAGGTGTTTGTGGGTAGTAGATAGAGACTCGTCGATCCGTTGAAAACGGCGGACGTCTGCATGCAAATGCTATTGTCCACTACGTCGTCATTCTTGTTGAACCACGATCCCGAACAGTAGTTTGTGTCGTCGACGCCACAGTATTCAGGACAAGCTTGCGTAAGAAATAGACCGTTGGTCGTTCCACAGCCTTCGGAGAGCCAACCATCGAAGGTCACCGAAACGTTTTCGTAAACGACCTGCAGGTTTTGAAAGCCAACGATACTCGATTGAAGACTAACGTACTGTTCTGGAATGACGCTTGTCACTTGCTCCTCCAAGACAATGGTGGTGACGTTCACTCCAAGTGTGGCGTTGAATACCGTGACTGGAACGGGTACAAGCGACGTAACATTGACGGGTGGAACGTATTCTACCAAGGGTATTCCGCGTAGAATGAAGTCGTAGGGTCGAGGATAGATAAAATCGGTGGCGTTCGTCATGTAGAGAGTTCCATAGAACTCAATGAGCACTGGATCGAAGGGACAGTTGAGCACTGCATCTTCTAGCTGCGTGTATTGAATTTGCGTGCCGCTGATGTTCGTCGCCACGGATACGACGTTTCCATAGCCTGGACAGGGAGCCGCTTCTTTTACAGAAGAATCGACGAACAAGTCCTTGACCTTCGAGCAGTCGATTGGTGTGAACTCATTGATAATGATGCAAGCGTTCACCGAGAATCGAGGATCGGTTTCCGTTAGACTATCGACGACGACCTTGGTACAATCGAAAGCAAGTATCGATCGAACGTAGAGCAGGAAAAGTAGGACAGCGAAAATCGCCGCAAGCTGTTTGCCGCGACTCGACATTTCTCGCCGAAGCTGCGCGCGCGTAACCGACTTCTCTTCGAGGCCAGCCCAAGCGGAATAATTATTAGTGTTTTTCTTTGAGGGGTTTTTCACAACCTCTTTCGTTTAGTTGAACTTGTTGAACTATAGTCCGAAGCAAACTTGAACCTGTTGAGATGCTTGTCCATTTTGCCACCTGGGTTTTCTCGGGGAGGAGACATCGGCGAAGCATCATCGTCGTCGGTGTCATTGTTGTCCTCTGGCGTCGAGGCTTTTTGTCGTTGCCGACGTTTCTTTGTGTAGGCTCGCTTAGACTTGCCGTAGTCCAGAAGGAGAGCTTTGAACTGTTTTGCATCGACGCCGTCCTTGACGTGCCAGGATTTACGTGTTCCTATCATACACTCGTAGAAATCGCGAAAGAGCTGACTGAGTATCTCGTTCTTCCTTTTTTCTGCGTTGTTTCCACAGAGCACCTGTAGGAAAGATTCGACGTCGAAGTTCGCGTACTTGGGCTTGCTAGAAGATCTGATGCGTAGAATTCTCAGAACGTTGGCGAACTCACGAACAACCGCCAGTGAATTTTCCTCGAGTGTTTCGATTGTTGAAGCATCTTCCTGGCCAGCGTAGGCAACGTTGATCCAGTGAGTGTGTGTCATGGGCTTTCTCTCAACTTCTCTGAAGGTCACGTCGAAGACGCTCGGTGGCGAAGAAGGGGAGAGTGGAGGTGGACCGGAACACGAATCTTCGTTGTCATCGTTGCAATTTGTTAGTTCGTCGATAGCGACAACGTTGGATAGCGTAGGTGGCGTTCTCAGTTCTTGATCTCCAGTAGCCAAGCGAAAGAGATCGAGATTTTGCGAGTCGTTGAAAATCGTAGAAAGCGCAAGCTTGGCGGTTTCCAGAGAGGCCACAATATCCGTCCAGTTCTTGATCGACGAGTCCGTAGGTGCAGAAAGAGCACCCATTCTCTCCACACAATCCGATATCTTTAGGTACACTGTGCTTGCAACGGCTCGAGCGCAGACGAGCTGATGACGGAGAAGCGTCTCCGAAGGCATTTTTCCTCTGTGTGTGTTGTGTTCGAGAAAAATTAAAATACGAAAAAAAAAGAAATGAAATTTTAAATTTTTAAATGGAAATTCCCATTTTCACAGGAATTTCTAGTAGAATTTAAGCTCGCCAATCGGAGCGGTGGTAGGGCGCGTCACGTGAGCTCTTTGAACAATGAAGTCGTGCGTGTCGATGAGACGGCGATCTTGGCTCTTGTGTACTCGACACACTAGTTGATTGAACATCCAAACTTGATAGTCTTTTGTGGCGAAGATAGCCGGAGTTGTCTCGGACGCTTTGACGATTCGTTCGTTCAAGCTCCAGATTTCAGGTGCAACACCATAGCGAATCTTCGAGAGCCTGTGCTGATCTGCCATGATAGGCGCTCCATAGTAATCATTGGAATGCACGTCGATTGCACCCTGCACGGTATGCACGAGCTTTTCTCGAAACGCCTGAAAAACGCCAATCATTGCCATGATGCATTGTTCCATGAAGCTGATTACGTTGGAGGTGTAGTCCAGGAGAATCTGCTCAAAGTCGTTGGGAAGAACCCTGTCGTTGTAGACGACAAATTCCTCGTCGAAGGCTTCAATGAGCTCCCCCATCTTCATGGCGAAGTCGCTTCCTTCCGCCAGATGATCATGAAGGAGACCGTCGATGTTGTGACGAAGTTGTTCGTAGCATTCCGAGATATAGTGGAGATAGTCGTCGGACTGTTGCTTGCTCATCGCAAGGAGAATGTTGATGATCTTTTGATAGTAGGTGCATACCTTGTAGCTGCTCGAGCAAAGCGGCCAAGCTTCGCTTTTTCTCGACGCGAGCTTCATTTTCTCTTCTTCGATGGTCACGCGAAGAACAATCATGTTGTTGACGATAGCTGTCGCGTCCTTGGTCTTAAGAAAGTCGTGAGGATTCAAACCACTTTCGTGGTAGAGTCGTTCGTATTCTCGAGAGTAGAGATCTCTCTCTTTTTCGAGGTCACGAATGTGGAGATCAGAAGGCTTACCTGTCAAAAGACAACAGAGAATTGGAGTCGCCATTGGATAGACGATGAACAAGGGAAGCTCTGCAACCGTGGACATAACTTCAGCTTCAATGCCTTCGATGCTCTCCTTGGAAAGCGGAGGCATTGGAAAAGGCAAGAGATAGTAGCAGTCAGGATTTAAATGACAGTAGCTGTTGTAGGCAATGATCTGGTTTGGATCGTTGGGAAGCCCTTCAATGTACAAAGGGAAGTAGCTAGTCTTTGAAATCTCCATGGACTTGAAAGCCATGTTCAGGTTTTCTTCGGTGTACTGGTTGGCTTGGGAGGCCATCTTTGTTTCTTCAGTGGAGAAGGAAAAAAAAAAGAAGAAAAAAAGAAGAAGAGAAAAAAAGTTTTACTAGCCAAAGAAAATAAAACAAACGGCGAAGACCGCCATGGAAAAAATCACCTTGACGTCAGCAGTGCTGAAAATGGGAGCGTTCGACGTGAGTTGATCGGTGTTGGTGCCTGTTCCAGTTCCAGAGGTAGTTGAACGAGTAGTAGTAGTTGTTGTGGTCTTCGTGGTCTTTGTTGTTGTGGCGGTGGATGCAGGAATCTTCGAAGAATCGATGCTCCACTGTGTGCAAGTGTCGCCAGCAGAGTTGCCAGAAGCACAGGAAATCGACTTGAAGCACTGACTTGCTGTCGCAGTAGGACAGATTGTAGCGTAGTTCGAACAAAAGTAAGAACACGGCCCAAGATTGCAGAGCTGACAGTTGCTTGCACATGCATACTTTGCGTAGAATTGAACGCAAGCAGAGCCGTCTGCACGAGCATCAGCTTCACATTGACTTGCGGAAACACCTGAAGTTCCTGGCGACGCTGCGTAGACGAAGGGATTTTCGTTGACTGCCGAACAGGCAAGACGATCGGCGTCACCAGAGCCAGCACCCTCGAGAATGTTACTTCCGTAGAGACAAACGTTTGGAGAATCGATGGCAGTTTGACAAGCCAACGTCTGTTGACCAACGAACGACAGAGTGGCAAAGACAATAAAGAACGCGTTGAAATGCATTGAGTTTTTTGCTTTGTAGTGAGCAAGGAAAAAAAAGAAGAAGAAGGAAAAAGAGAAAAAAAAAGAATCTTTGAAAAATTAAGGAAAATTTAAAACTTTAACGGTGAAAAAAAAATCCTATTTTCGTGACTAAGTTAAATCACGTGCAATGGCGAACATCGCCACTAGCACTAGGGATTGCAGCGACGACAACACAGAAGACACCTATGAAAATGAAACGTCCACAAACTATTGTAGAAACTGTTCTTTATTTTGCTGTGTTTTCTCGTGCTTGGTCGTGATCTTTCCCACTCGTGAAAGTGCTCATGAATCCTACCAGGATTCGGATAAATTAAATTTATAGGAAAAAATAAATTAATTTTCCAACAGAAAAAAAAACTTCTTTTTTTTTTCTCCTTCCATCGAACACGCCAATCACTCTAGCAAGTACATGAATTTATTTTCAGTGGTTGTCTTTGTGTTGATGGGATTTACACAGCTTGTCTAGAAAACGTGCAACAAGGGATGTAACTACTCGAGGAACAACGAAGACGCACGCGACTCTCTTTCTCTACTTTCACACGCGCGCACACATCTACTTCACCTTGAAATGTCCAGCTGTGACCACGCCTCTAGAAGTAGTTACGATCTTCCAGAACCACGTGAGAAACAAGATGAATGCAAGCAAAGCGACGAAGAACAAGAGCACAGGCGACGCAGGTGTGGGATACTCATAGAATGGATTGAAGATCGAGCAGTAGAGAGTCAACGGGAGAAACGGTGTCGCAAGGTAGTGCACGAAGAACATCAAACATTCACCGCGTTTGTTCAGCTTTTTCTGCACAGCGTGAACGGTGGCGCGCACCTCCACCAAGTAGCCACTGACGAACAAGGCAAGCAGAGAGATGACGGGGCTGGTATGCACCACGTAATCGAGCGTATGTACGGTGCCAACGGAAGCAGTGCCACCATCAAGCGTCGTCGCGGAAGTGAACATTTCACCATTGTCCAACTGAAGCACAAGTATGATGAAAAATTGTACAAAGAACACAGAGCCGAATACCACAGGCAGCGCATAGAGCGTGAGGAGGGTAAAAAGGTACGAGCTTTTGAACACAATCGCAATCCAGAGCACAAAGTAGAAGAGCGCCTGTCCAAAGTAATTCCAGTAGGTGTAACGATTGGAGTGCACAACGTCTAGACACACCATGGCCACGACCAGACCGATGTTGTAGATTGTAAGCACGGATGTGACGACGACAAAAAGCGATGTTGTGCAGCGACTGTCGTGGAAGTCGGTGATTTCAATGGAAGACTCCTTCGACTTTTTACGCATTTTCTCTCCAATACTGGACGGCGACGACGAAAATCGAGAAGTCGATGCGAGATCTTTCTTCCTTGAAGTCAATGAAGCAACTTGTTTTACGTTGAAGTCATCGTCATCGTCATTTTCAGACAAAGTGATAAGCACGTCCTTTTCACTGTACTCGGAATCACTTTCAATGTGCAGCAAGGACATTTACGCTCACTTGCTCAAGTGGATGAACTCGTACTAACGCCGTCTTTTCCCCCCTTTTCTTTCACCTCTAGTGGAAATGCGCATTCAAAGATTGCATCAATCCAACATTTCCCCTCAATACTTCAAAGGAGGTGAGGCGCATTAAAGCGAGCATCATCGAACACTACCAGGTTATACATCAACATACTTTGAAGGCTAGTCATGCCGACGATCTAAGATTGCATCCAAGTATGATTGCACCGCTGATCGATCGTCACCAGTGCCCACACTGCTCTCTATTCTTTGTACATACTGTAACATTTAGCGACCACCTCAAGTTTTCCTGTGAACGAAGACCTTCCACCGAAATAAACTTTATTCACTAGTTTATCGCGTCGTTTTGAGCATAGAACGCGTAGATGTAGTCGCGGAAGTACTGCTTCATGTACTCTGTCATCAAGTCGAACAGGATTTGATCCACGGAAACCCACGTGGGCACTCCTCTGTTTTGTAGTGCACTCTTTGTGGTCGCTGCTCTCGCTTGTGAAACGTTTGTGTTTCCAGGCGTGAAGATATTGGTTTTGTTGAGCATGGAAAAGTTAATGACGCTTCGGGTAGATTCGTCGAGTTCCAGTGCTCTACCGTGTGCGTTAAACATTTCGGTGTACAGTCGACCATAGGCAGAGCTAACTTCGTCGCTTTCGAAGAAAGGCATGGCGAGAACCGCAGCCTTTACAGCGGCTGCAGCTTTCTTTGTTTCGGCCTGTTTAGCTCGCTTTTCCTCGTCGAGCTTGGCTGCATCTTCGCTTGACGACGAACGTTGGTTTTTGTTACGTTCAATGAAACTCTGTTCGTCTTGCAGCTTATCCAAGAACTCCCTGTAGGCGATTTCAACGAACTCAAAGCGGTTCTTCAGGTAGGTGGTGTAAAACCTCTCGAGCTCCTTTCGAACTTTGTCGAAGAAAGTATCTGTCTTGCTGCCTTTCACTGGCGTCCTGTTTGTACCGTAGTCGGTTATGAGCATGGAAAAGTTCAAAACGACTTTGATGTTGACGTTTGGTTGCAGTTCAAAATAGGCCTTGACGGTTTCACATTCGTGAAATTTCTTGGAGATCAGGAAGCTGAAGGCTGCGATTCGATTCTTGTCGAAGATTCCACCCAACTCCCCGACGCCCGCCAACTTGGGAAAGCCTGCGGCCACCTTGCGACTGAGTTCCAACATACTTTGGTAGGTCTGCCTTGTGATTCGCTCGAGACCTTCGCGTGAAGCTTGCGCGTAGGTCTTGTTGATGGTTGCGATTTTCTCGTAGACCGTTTGTATTTTTGCGTACTGGGCTCCTCTCTTTCGAAATTGATCCAAAACTCTGGTCTTTTGCGCCACGCTGTAGTTAAGTTCCACGACGTCCAACGTAGTGTGCTTGTAGAAGATATCGAGAACAGGACGAAAAACGTAGAGCTCAAAGTCAGCTGTGCGTGTTTCAAGTTCGCGTTGATCTTGCTTGAAGCTGGGATCCGAGAAATCAAGTCCTCCGCCGATTGAAATTCGATAGAGATCTTTGACGAACCCACCGAATGCTAGAGTGTGAAAATCAAAGCATGAGTTGGCGCGCGTGTTTTGATAAAATGCGCGCCACACTTCGACGGCAACTGTGTTCTCCTTGCCCGTGGTGGTGCGTTCTCCTGCGCCAACCAAGATCAGCTCTTTGACACACATGAGCACATAGTGTGTCAAACTCAAGTAGGCAAAATAGAGCGACGCGATACTTCCTGCATCGGTGGCCCAAGCCGACGACGCCGTGAATTTGATGTCCAATGTTTCAAGGAGACTCCAGTGGCTTTCATCGGGACGATTGCTCTCTAGGAAATTCGTCTTTGTCGTGACTGGATGACCAACGGTGAAGGTAAACGACGACTTTTCAGTTCCAACGAAAATCAACAAAGAGTTGGGAAACCTTCCCTGGGTGCCCGCCTTAAGAGCAAGTATGAACTTGATGAGCGTGTTGACGGAGGCACGAACATTGTAGAACATTCGAATGGCGGTTGTGTTAACGTTGTTTGCCTTTTCCATTTCCGAACGCTTTCCAGATTGAAACCTTTGTACAGGTCGACCAGCTGTGTACGTGTTGAAGTTTGGAAGCAACGACGACGACGACGACGAAGAAGAAGACGACGATGAATATTGTTGTGCAGGAGGAGGGGGAGGTAAGTCCACAGGAAGTCCAACCCTCGGACTTCCACTGGAAGTTGCAGCATTCCCACTCAATCTAATACTAACAGCGTTGCGTGCTTCAGCGGGAATGGGTCGACGACGTTTAGGAACAGCTTCTTCTTGTTTGATTGACGACGATGACGACGAAGAAGAGGATGACGACGAAGAAGGCGATGGGGTTTGTTGAAGAAACAACGACGAAGGCGCATATTCAGGCTGACCTCCATCGTCGAGAACTTGGAAGCTCTGCATTTTTTTTTCTCGCGTGTATTTTCCCGAAAATCTAAAGACTTTATTTTTTTTTCTCCTTTGAGATACATTTACTCCAGACTTTCAAGATAATCATGAAGCGCTTGTTTCTTCAACAAGAGCATATGATCTACGCCAGCTTGATCGAGACGATCAACAAAGCTTGCAGCACGCTGTGCGCTCCAAGAACTGGGGCGCCATTTCATCACTGAAACATAGATCATTGTATGCGAAAGAAATCGCTTGTCCAAAATCTCAGCGAAAGAAGCAAACTCAAGACTTGCTCGCTTGGCTGATTGCCAATCCTTGGCTTTTAGATAGGCGTCGCGAAGAACCAATAGCCGATTTGCTGCTTCAATGTCCATCTCCGAAAGAATGACGATCTGTGATGCATCGGGAAGTTGCCTATCGTCCGGCGGTGGCGACGACACGGACGACTCAGGTTCTTCTTCGTCGTTCGTGGCCTTGACTTTGTCGTTGTCGTCGCTACGCTCTTTGCTTGCGACTTGATTGTTGTTAGTCGACTGTTGCTGGGAACTTGGAGTTTCAAAGGAAGCGGGATAGCTTTGTTGTGGTGCACCATAGTAGCCACCTCCTCCGCCTCCACCGCCTCCAACAACCATCACTCCACCATTCGTAAAAAATCGAGTTGGTTGTCGAATTTGAAAGTATTGAGCAGTGTACTTGCGACGTTTGTGTCGATCGTTGGAGTCTTGACGGGCGTCGTCTATTGCTCTTCGGTCGCGGCGTTCGTTGGCTTCAATCGTTTGATCGCGCTTTCCTTCTCGTAGAAGTTCAGAGTTTCGACGTTCGCGCTCACGCAGCAGTGCATTGCGCTTTTCAGCCGAGGACATTCGCGGATTATTCTTGATGTTCTTGACGTTTTCATCGTGCCGACGAGCATGACGTTCCTTGCGCTCTGCATGTTCTTGCTGCGTTTCCTGATGACGCTTATCGTTCTTGCCTTGTTGTTTCGCGAGCGTCTTTTGTTCTTTGTCGCGGCGTCGCCTACTCGCGTTCGCTTGCGATCCTGTCTTCGTTGAACTGAACTTCTTCTTCCGTTTGTTCGCTCGTTTTCTGGCGGCCGTCTTTGGTTTCGAACGGGATTTCCCGCCACTCCTGCGACTTCTTCCCACGGATTTTGCCATTTCTCCGGTGAAAGCGAGAGAAAAAAAAACTTCTTGTCTCCGCCAGAAGGAATGTCGAATCACTGGGAAAAAGATGATAGCTACTTCATGAGGAACATCAAGAAGTATGGAAAGGAGCCTGTCGACGTGTTTCTTTCACAGGAGAACATTTCGTTGCCAACCTCGGAGAATCAGGTGTTCACCGTCTATTTCAACACGCAGCTGGTGCTCTCGTCGATCGTGGGCTTTGTTGGAACACTTAGCTATCGAGCTAAGCGTCTCACCGCCATTACCTTTCGTTTTGTAAGCAGCTATCCTGGACGCGCACCAAGCATGCAGTTGTTTGCATCGGGAATGGGCGTTGAAATTGGAGCCTCAGAAATCAACAGCGGCAAGCTCTACGTTCATTGCGTGCGCGAGTTCCTCGAACATTTGGACTTGCCCAAGCCTCCACGAAACGGCAGGCTCTTCTCGCAGAACAAGGTGAGCAGCGGTCTACACAACTACTGTCTCGACTTGAAGAAGTTCGAAGCAAACAACCCACTTGGCTACGTCAAGTGCAACGATGCCTTTCCTGGCACGGTCATTCAGGTGAAGCCGCCTGGCTGTAAGCAAGCCCTTTGCGTTTCTCTATTTCACACGGGAAAAATCAACATCATGGGAGCTTACGCAGAACAGGCAAAGCGTTGCTACATGTATATTTCCAACGTGCTTCGAAATAATCGAGGTAAGCGCAACCTTCGATCGACGATGCAACAAGAATACGTTGCTCTTCAGAGACTCTTCAACTTGAATCCGCCCACGCGAGAGACTCTGCGCTCAAGCATCCACGATGTTATCGCCCAGGTTAAGATCGAAGAGGAGATCGTCGACGACAAAGAAGAACATCGAATTGTCGCCGAACACCTAAAGAAAGTCGAAGCCCAGCGAAAAAGAGAGGGTGGCTACAGATACGTAATTCCCCTGGTAACATACGAACTCATTTACGGTACCCAGGAAACGGGTATTGTTACTATGTCCGAGTACGACATTCTTCTCCACGGAACGAAGGTCAACGAACCAAGCAAACTCGACGAAGACGATAGACTTGGCGATCGATCTGACGACGAAGACGAAGACAACGCAGAGGAAGAGGAGGAGGACAATGAAAACAACGATGACAACGTCAACGAAGTTAAAGGTGGCGCCGCAACTTCAAAGAAGCCGAGACGAAAAACTGCGGACGTCGCCACCAGGAAGAAACCTGCACCAAAACGCACCACGAAAAAAGTCACGCCCGCCAAAAAACGAGCGAGAACCCAAACCTCAGTAAAAAAATGAACCGACGATCGCTGGGCATCGTTGGAACGGTGGCAATCATCTTCGCGCTCTTTGCGTCGTCGACGGTGAAGGCAGACGAGTTTCACTGTACGATCAACAGTGAATGTCCACAGAAGAACTGTAAGACTAGCATGTGCATCGAAGATCTCTGCGTCTACTCCGAAGTCAAGTGCGAACTCCCTACAGACGGCGATCCATGTGTAACGTCGATTGGCTGCGACGCGTTCAACGATCAGTGTCGTTATGAACGTGTCTCCTGTGACGACGGCAACCCTTGCACAAAGGACGTGTGCTCTCGAGATTCGCTCGATGGTGAGGTGATTTGCCTGCATGAAAGCAACGGCGACGACGACAACTGCGAAGACACCTTTGCCCACAAGGTCTACTTCGACAATCGCCAGAACAGACAGTTGAAGATCACGTCCAACGAAGATGCCTCCATCGGCATTTGCCATAGTACGAAAATGCTCGTCGCATCAAAGGATCTCACGTCTCCAGTTGTCGTGTTGAGCTTCGACGACTACAAGAAGAACGGTCTGCACAAGCGAGGCACCTGCGACAATCTCATCGACGTTCCCACGAACGACGAACTACACAATCGAGTTTTCTACGTCCTTCAAGCGCAACCTGAACTGGAAGGCGTTCAATGCAGCGAAGGACACCGGCCTGGCTTGCACCTGGACGGCGTATTCTCGGAGCTCGTGTGGTCCGAGAACAACGGTGAATCTCGACTTGTCGATCTTGGTGGAGGACAACTCCATTTGAACGCGCAAGTCGAAGGCTTTGGTACAAGCGAAGGCTTTGGCTTCGCCGTGAACGCCTACTTTGACAGGGACTATTCGTACACGCCATTGAAGCAGCTTTCCGACGATTGCTATGCTCGCATGAACATCGACGTCAAGAGGACATGGCAAGGCTACAAGCTTCGACGAGGACGCCTTACCGCCTTGTCGAAGAGTCTTTACGATGGTCTGATCATCGATCTCGTCGAGGGTAGCATGCAAACAGGTTATGGCGCCAACGCAGTGAGTATGAATAACGGCATGTGGGCATCGTTCACCTGGACGGTCGTCAACCAACCTCACGACTTGAACTTGCACTTTGCTTCATCGGGAGTTGTTCGAGGTGGCGACATGCGAGGTGACATCAACATCCACCGTCCCAAGGACACCGCCAAGAACCTCTACTGCGATCTCTTCAACGATGAAGGCGAGGCCATGGTGGACACCGATCGTTGGGTGATGACAAGAGAAGAAGATCTGTCGGGAAGCGAACCTTCGATTATCATTGAATATTGCGCAAACTTCACCATCGAAGATCTTCTTCGGTGTCGAGACAACGTCGACAAGTACGCTCCACTTTTCACTCGAGTGAACAACGAAGACACCGGTCTTGTCTACATCATTGGTTCACTTTATCACACCGTCGTTGAAAAACCCGAAGCCTGTTCTAGCGTCAACGATGAACTCGACGAGACTTTCTGGAGCCGAACCTCCTATGATCTTGCCTTTGCTTTGGACTCAAGTAGCTCTGCCGTGGACATTCAAAAAGCGGAGGTATCGCGAATCGACGTGGACTTTGAAGTGCGCTGGCTAGAGAACATCTGGCTGTGTTGCACGGAAAAGGACGCTGGCAACCTGCAAGTTCACATTGAAACTCGAACGCACGGTCACCAACTTGTCAATCCTCGAGTGATGTGGTACGGGGAATCGGGCGTCTCGTTGGTTTTCATCGATGGTGAAAATGTTCCCTGCGCAGAGAACATCGACAACGTATGTGTCCAACAATGGACCCTGCGAAGCTACGATGCAGGTGAAGTCGTCGACTTCTCCAGCGAGCATCTTCTCTCGTGGACTACCGTGGACAATGGCATGACTGCATCGACAACAATGTACGTGCTCGCGAAGCATCTCGGCAACCAAGATCACCTCGACAATGGACGCATCACAGTCGACTCAAAGTTATACAAGGATCGCGCTTTCACCGAAGTCTACACGCAAGACGTCAAGCAAAAACTGCTTGATCAATCACATCTCTTTGGTCTTGTCTGTTTGAACGAACACCGCCACCTCGACATCTTCATTCAAGAGGTGATGCTCTGCTACACCATCGAGGATCAAGACTCTCTGGGAATCAATAGCTTGTCCTGCGATCAAGAAGGCGTCGAACAGGTTGTCGTCTATTCACGCGACGACGAATCCCTGACCAAACAGGAGTTCGAGCTTCTCTACGATCCTCCGTCAACAACACACTGCGAAGGCTTCACCTTCAAGGTGAAAGCCTACAGTAATCACTTTCAACGATTGCGCATTCGATGGTCTACACAAGAAGCCGGCGGAGAAGGTGGCCTCATCGAGATGTACAACGACGACAACGACGATGGTCATCACGGAGGTTGGCACTGGCAAAACGACAACAGTCAGGGCTTCTATTCGCATTGTGCGGCAGGTTGGTACTACAACGTGGACGTCCATGAATGTCGTCCCTATGAATATCACGATGGAGGCGCTTGGATATTCTTTCTCATTCTAGTCGCTCTGCTTATTGGCCTCTGTGTCTGCTCTTGGAAGTTCTGTCACGAAAGATTTGACAGTGACATCATGCTTTCGCAACGTCAATCACGTTATCGCTACGATGAAGAAGAAGCTGCTTCAGTGCCCGCAGGTAAAATTCAGCAAGGCGACCGATCCGAAGAGCAGAAAGGCTTGCTAACTCTCGACGGCAAGATGAACTAAACGAAAAACGATAAATAGTACGAACAGTTTAATAAACTATCGAAAAGCTGCGATAGTCAACAGCAACACCTTTGATTTCTCTCTGCGTTAGAGTAGAACGTATACTGCTTAAACGCATTGTTCCTCGTTGTTCAAGAACAGGTCTGAGATGCTGTAGATAGTAGTCAAAAACGACACTGAGTATCAAATCGTAGGTACAATCAACTTCGGGGATGTGCAAAGTGAAAGGAAGGTGAATTGCATGCCGTCTTCCCTCTACGAGAGTTTCATCGATCTTCAATCGTTCAAGAACTCCTTGATCTTTGAGATAGTCAATGAACTTTGCGTTGACTATCTCAACGTCTAGATCACACACGCATTTGTTCGCGTGCAAAAAAACTTTTTTCCTGGGACATATTTTCCTTGAAAGTTTTTTCTTCGTTCTAAAGAAATTTTAAAAATTGAAAATGGCGAGTTCCCTTGTCGAATGTCCAAGTTGCAGCCTGCCCTACGATGGCAATGTTCGCCGACCTCTCATTCTCACCGACTGCGGCCATACGATTTGCGCAGAATGCACCAGCAAACTTCAAAAGACTCCCGAGTCTGAAATCGTTTTCGTTGAATGTCCCGTCTGTCAAACGGTGAACGTTTCATTTGCGTCAAAGGGGTTTGTCACGAACCTAAGCATCCTTGATGTTGCTGGCATCAAACTTTCCATTCCTCCGCCACAACCCACCGTCGAAGAAGTAATGACGATTTCAACGCCAATCACCAACAGAGGCACCTACGATTTAATCGAAGTCGTCAAAAGTCGCATCGAGTTGATGTCTGGTGTTCGCACCTGTGAAATTCGAGCAAACGTGACCAACTCAGGAACGATGATCATGCCAATGCTCTTCGACCCAAAGGACAAACTTCCAGCGGGAAGCGATATTGTCTGTCATTTCTACGGAAGTGTTTTAAACCGTGGAACAATCATCACCAATACACATCGCGGTGTCGTTGGCGTTCTTCACCAGAGCATAACGAACACCGGAACAATTCTCGGACAAGCCGTAAAAGGCGCTGCGTTAAAGAAGATTCGCACAGCACCGCGGACGTTCGTGGTGAAGTCTGGAAGCACTACGAGCGTCTTCAGCGGTGGATTTACCAATATGCCTGGAAGTTTCATGACGACTGGCGGTACACAAACGTTTCATTTTGGCCCTAGCTTTCCTCTAGGACAACCTCTTCAATTCCACCATGGACGAAATACCATCGTGCTCAAGTCAGAAGATGGTGATCTCATTGTAAAGAAAGAATCTTGATTGAAAGTAAACTAAACACTCGATAAACTTGTCGAGGAACAGGCAGAATTGTCGTTGAACCACGTGCTCCACTATCAAGTGTAATGCGGACTTTTGATGAAAATCCTTTTGCTTCGATCAGTTGAACAAACAGTTCATTCAATATTGATGATTACAACGTTGAATATTTTTTTTTCACCTACCAAAAAAAAAATAAATTCGCAAGTTTTCACGTTTAGTCGGCTTCAATCTGCAGATGGCTTGGGAAAATTTTCAGCGGTGGGATCAAAGGAAAGGAGGGCTTTGACGTTGTCCAAGCAAGGACCCATGTAAAAATAGACTCCAGTCACTTGTCCAGACTGATTGTAGTGAGGAAACAGGTTTGTAACTGCAACAACGTGCATTGTCTCCGAACATGTTTTGACGAGTTCCACTGCTTCAGTCAAGCCTCCATCGTCAAGAAAAGCCTTTGTCGTCTTCGATACAACACATCTTCCGTGAAAATACATGGTCGACGTCATTCTTACCATCCCAAAGAAGATTCTCTTGCATAGAACGCGTCGAAACTCTGCGTTCAACATCAACATGTACGAGTCCACTGCTTCATCTACAGAGGAAGAGGCCAAGTTGATTTGAACGTACAAGGCCATCAGTGTAAATTTTATCGTCCCCTTAAAAAAAAAAAGAAATTTTCTTTCTTTTTTTTTCTTTTCTTTATTTTCTTCCAAATAAAAAAAGCCCACAACCCCTTGACGACCATGTCAGACGATATTGCCTATTTACAGACTGTCTGTCACGTTGACTTCACGTCGACCGCAGAGAAGCTCAAAACCCACAGTCCAACGATGTTCAAGCTGCTTATTGAATGTTTTCAAAGGAACTTGCTGCCATCTCGTTCTGGGGGGGTTGACTGTAGAGTACACCATCGAAGAAACGGTGAAGCGAAGTTGCGGAGTATCCTTCGTTGAAATATCTTTTTCACAATACTTCTCCAACAAAGGCGTGCTCTTGGACATCACCGACATTCCGCTTACGGAACGCAACTTCTGCAAGCTGTTAGGTCGACCTTATCACTTGGAAACACGGTCGCCCACCAAGAAATCGCGTCAAAACTAATCTTTATTTTTTACTTTCGTTGAAATGCTTCATCAGCGGATCGTTTTCAATTCGAAATTGAAGTTCTTCATCGAAATAATCATCGTCGTCGTCGTCTTCGCTAGTGATACTTTCACTGGTATCTGAGTCAGAGTAAATGTTGCCATATTCGAAATGATGTTTTTCGAGAAGATGATCGGCGGTGTTTGTATGCGGAGAGGACGCAGGCAGACCTTCAAGGTTTTCGAGAACGTCAACGCGTCGTCTTTCGCTTGCTGGAACACTGTAGTAGTTTGGTTTTTCCACTCGACGCGACTGCGCTATCCTCTTTCGCATGCGCACTCTCTGTTGTTTTTCTTTGTCGTTGAGTTTTCTCTTTCGAAGTTTGGAACTCACTCGTGCTTGACTTGAAACAACACGACCATCATTTTCTTCTTCTTCGCTTTCACTGTAATCAACAAGTCTTACAGTATTGTTATCATCATTGTCGTCTTCGCCGCTGCTATCTCCTGAATCATAGTCGATTCGACGGGTTTCGTAGGCTAGACGACTTTGATATTCATTGTTGCGAATCCTCCGTTGAATGTCGCGAGCCATGCACTTGGCAAACCACGAAGGCTCTCTCCCTGAATTGAAAAGCACCTGAAGATTTGCCCAGGTGACACTGCCCACCTCCCAGAGAAGCATCACAACGTGCATGATGAGCCAACCTGCTAGAAGAACAACATACAAATCGTAGAGATGATAGGCAAAGCACACCCATTGATACGTTGTAGGATAGCCATACTTTGGTACGATGAAGATCCAGTCGATGAGATCGCGAGTCCACGGCCAAATGTCAATCAATGTTGCAATTGGATAGTTGGTGTAGGGGTTCGAAGCAAAGAGGAAGAGTACTTCGACGCAAGCGTTCCAGAGACGATCTGCGCAAATAATACAGTTAGTGAAACGCCAAGGCGTGCAATGAGTCGTCGGACTTTGAATGATTTGCTTCTGGTGAACAGTCAATTTGATCAAGGGGATTTTGATCTTCGTGTCCATGGGAATAAAGGGTAGACAGAGAGGATTCTTAGGAGTGCTAAAGCAATTCAAGCCTGCGATCGTCGCGAAACCGCTCAGCGCTGCCGACGAATCTCCGTAGCCTTGAACGTTACCTTCGCTCTGCATGAGCTTTCTTCCCGTGTTTCGAAGACTGCGTTCCTCGTGGAGTTTCGCGTGTTCAACCACCCAATCATGATAGAATGGAGACTCTTCGCGGCTTGGATCGAGACGCTTGAAGCTCTTGAGAATTGGATGCTCGGTAACATAGGAAACGTTCAAGAGAAAGCCCCAAGGATCGCCGTAGCGAGCAAGGAACTCCTGACGAACATCCTGAATGCTCTTGTAGCCAAAGGCGTCGAGTAGTGCTCCATAGTGCTTGATGAGGTTCTGAGGAGTCATCACCTCTTTCATGGAGTGGTGGAGAGAACGAGTCACCGCTCCGTAGGTTACAATGGCAACCTTAATACGCGTGTCGTGGTGATTGCGATAGGCTTCGTACTGATTGTAGATGCGTTTAGCGTCCTCTAGACGAATGTCGCTCATGCGTCTGCCTTTCACGTCTCTGTAGTTTTCCAGAAGACGACGACCTCCATTACGCTCCAGATGCTTTCGATAGTGAACGGCGGCATCTTCGTGAAAGCTCGGCAGCATTGTTCGCGGGTTCTTTGGTGTTCCATAGTTCACCGACGACACCTTTTCATCTGTGTCGGGCATGTACTTTGTATACTTCTTTCCAATGTTCTGGATGAGTGAATTCAACCCAAAGTGTTTGTTGTCGCTGTGCGCCCGAAGCACGGCGCTCATCGTTGATCGAGCCAGACTGTAGTCGTCCAAGGAGATCTCCTTGGCTCCAACGTACATACTATGAGCCATGCTGTGTGCAATGTCGTCAAGATGACTTTCGCCCGTCTCTTGCTTTTGTCGTTTGGCTCGACCTTCATCCTGATCGGTGTTCATGAACTTGAGGCCGTCCACGCGTCCCATCTTCCAGGGCTTTTCGACGCTTTGAAGCCGGCGAGCTCCACCAGTTAGATCGAGAACTTCTTCTTCGTCGTTGTTGTCGCCGCTATGGTCAACTTCAGAACTACGAAGCACCTGCGTGTCGATTTCTCCATGATTGCGCTTTCGTTTCAATTTCGTCGATGTTGTTTCCTGGCCAACGCCCTCCTCTGAGGCCTTCATCAAGTTGAAGAAAAGTAGGTTTGCGTCTTCTTCGCTTGTATCGTGTTCTTCCGCGGTCTTGGAACGCAGTATACTTTCGAGTATCTTGCGTTCTTCTATAGTCAACCCTTCGTCGGGAAGCGTGTAGATGTGTTCGTCAAAATCGTTGAGAATTGCATCACGCTCTTCTTCGGACAGTTTGAATCTATCAAGCGAGAGAAGTCGGCGAGCAGTCGACGAAGACCCCTTGCTAGTGTAGTCTGGACCAGTAAAAGAGTCGTTGCCTTCTGAAGATCCGCCACTGCCAAACAACTCGCCAAGAAAGAAGAGAATGGGCTCGAGAATCGTAAAGAGAAACTTGAAAATCCAGGCGATCACCGGCGCCCAAATTTTCACAAATTCCATGACTATCTCTAGCAGAGGGCCAATGATATTGGCAATTGCCTTGAGAATCTCGCCACCCACCTTGATGACGATCAAGAGAATTTGCGCGGCTATCTCCACTAAAACGTTGAGGATTTCCATGAGAGCGCTGATCACCGGCTCCCAGTCGATAGAGCCGATAACATCGAAGATGTCTGCGAGAATCGTCAGCACCACGTTGATCACCACATAGAGAATCATGCCGAGGAAAGGCACAACGCAATTCCATACTGTCACGAAGATGTCCCAGAAGATGATGAACAACTGTGCTAGGAAGTTGAAGATGATGATCAGCACGTTCAATATCGGTATAACGATGGAAATGACTACGGCCACTACATACGCCCAGTATATTACCACGAGATACCAGACTATCGTGAGTAGAGCCCACCAAATCAACCATGGGTAGAGAATGGAACCAAGCCAGAGAACAAAGCGAACCAGAGCAAGAGCAAGATCGACAACGAGCTTGGCCACAACGTAGAGCGACAAGAGAATCTTGCGCAGAAAGCCAACTATATCGTAGTCGAAAATCGAAAAGCTCGTTCCCGTCATAAAAGCCGTTCCTTCGGCTGGAGCAGGCCGGCGTTGACGCATTGGATAGGAAGAACTCTGCGCCTTGACGCGAGTGTCTCTTGGTGGAGGAGGATCAACGACATCATCGTCTTTTTTCTGCACGCTCCACCGCCTCCTCCTCTGCTGTGGTTGATCGGCCATCGATGAGACAACGACCAGTTGTTGTGATTGATCATTGAAACAGCGAGAGCGAGTGTTATTCTTTTTTTTTTACTTGGAGATAAAAGGACTTTTTAGCGGTAGAGTGTTTCACTGCTGGTAGAAGAATACCACCAGTCAACATCAAGGCCATCCCAGGCGCTTGGATCATCACCAACAGCGAATTTGCTGTTGGGCTTCGCATCTTTGTCGTCGAAGAGGCCCACGACTTGGAGCAACTGCGAAGGCTTCATCTTCTTGAAGATTGCGGCGTGCGCGCTTTGAAGATTGGCAAAGGCGGTCAATGGATTGCCACCTGAAAATTCAAGCTGCCGGGAAGTGATGTAGGCCTGCGGGAGAATTTGCTGGATCTTGTGCTTTTTGCAGTCCCCAACGAATCGAAAAAGTTCGATGACGATGGCTGGAGATGGGACCGACGACCGAGGAAGGCGAAAGAAGAAGCCGAATTCATGCTTCAGGTGATTCGAATCAGGTTCAATTCGAAGCTGTTCAGTGGGAGTATACATGCGAAGTTGCTTACTTGCATAGAGCTTTCGCACGAACTTTGAACGTCCGATCATTTCGACGAGCATCTGAAAGCTTCGCCAAATGCCCAAAATGGACTGATCAGAGTCGCCGCAGAACATCTGCTTGCTAATTGGCGCCTTGGAGAATCGCTCGAGCGTTGGTGATCGGTCGTTCAACAAGAAGAGACGATCGATGGTTTCATCGTCGAGGACTGGCATTGAAGCAAGGGTCTTCTCAGAACGAGCAAGGTAGCTGAACAAACGCTTGAACTCTGCCCGCATCGCGTTGACAACAAGCATGCGAGGCACCATCTCGGAGTGATTTAGCCGGGCAAGTTCGTCGAAAACTCGGATGGCATCCGCATAGACGATAGTCGACCAAACAGGATGAATCCTGATGCGCTTGGAAAACGCATAGCACTCGCAGGTAAGAGTGCAACGAATGGTGGGCAGTTGCTCATCAACGGGGCGCTGCATTGCATCGGCAAGTTTTTCGCCAGGTCGGTGTTGCAGCTTCAAATGGCAAGTACGTGATGGAGGTCCACCGCTGGCCCACATGCCTTCGCCAAGTGTCACTTGAAATGCAATGCACCTGTTCTCAGTGACTTCGACTTCGCACCGGTTGTGAGGAATCCTAGTCCACACAGGGGTTGGTGCCTTGACATCGTAACACTGTTGAAATGTTACGGAGACCATTTTGCCTGCATCGAGAGGCAGAGACAAGACTTCGAATTGAATTCGAGCAGAGTCTTGCGACACATGGAGCACGTCCTTGAATCGCAGGTTGAAGGTAGGAGAAGAAGCAGTTGTTGCGGCCATCTTTGCTTGTGTTGTTGATGTTAGAGAAGGAAGAAAAAAGAAAGAAGAAAAGAAAAGAAAGAAGTTTTAAAAAAAAGAAAGAAGTTTTAAAAAAAAGAAAAAAAGAAAAAAGGTCGCTCTCAAAAAAAAGATCGCTCCCCGAATTTAGCTCGCTCTCAAAAGTTCGTTCTCTGAATTTAGCTCGCTCTCTGGACTTGGCTCGCTCTCAAGATCGCTCTCAATTTACATACGGTTTTTAAACTGTAAACAAATTAGGTGGAAAATTCGCTCGCTTTTTTTTCTTCGGACTTTGAAAAAAAAAACCCTCCGAGAATGACAGCTTCCTCCGTCATCTCTGTGGCGGAAATCAACGCTGCGGTTGCTACTCCTATTCCTTTGTCGTCACAGGTTAAAACTGGCGGTCCTCTGCAGAGAAAGAAGCCTCGAAGTCAAGCGGCTTCGAGTTCAAGTGACTCGAGCATGCACTTTGACGGTCCAGTGAGCGTTCAACTTGCATCTGGAAACTCGGCTATTCTCTACGATCAACATTTTCTTTCGACGGACGAACAGCGATCTCAGTTTCTCAGCGCTCTACAGGGTTTGCAACTTGAACAAATGACCGCGAAGAACAATACTGTCTACATGTCCGCGGGTCTACACACCTCTGAAAGTGCCGCCCCGAAGAAACCCGAGGTCTTTGCAAAAACTCTAACGCCTTCAAAACTTGCAACGCCCGCATCACAACCAAAGTTCTTCGCGATCGCCGACAGAATTCTCGACACTCTGGGAAAGCAGGTCAATGGAAAGAACGGTGGCACCGTCTGGAGGAAAAATCCAGACTTCGCAAAGAACTTCAAGCTCGATCAAGTCGTTGTCAACTACTACCCACAAACTGGAGTCTTTAACTCGTCGATTGGAGCTGGTTCAAGACCCATCCTCGGCGACATGAACGACGACTGGGCTATCGTTGCCGTGGTGTCCGTTGGCATTCCTCGAATCTTCAAGTTCAATCGACCCGACGACATGTCTTCGGAGATTTCACTTCCGTCGTTTGTGATGTTTGATCGATCGTTGCTGGCGATGGTTGGCACGTCTATTCAACTCAACTATGGCTATGGGTTCAAGGCCATTTCCGACAATGAAGCGGACAACATTAAAACCTGGGCATCGTGCACATTTCGCTTCAAGCTCACGAACGAAAGATACAACCCAACAATGGGCTCCGAAGATAGCAATCTATCACAAGCGGCACGTTTGATCAAACGTGCCACGCTCGTTGCAAACTCCAAGGAAGGCAAGACCGTCTACTGGTCAAAGCATTTTCCTTTTTCTTATCGAGCGTTCGATGAGCAAGGCAAGCTGATCAACCAGAAACTCTACGCGAAGCTCAGCGAAGGTCGTTCAAGGAAGAATACGGTCATCGACGACGACGACGCTGCAGACGTCATTCAAATTATCGACGATGATGGCAATGACGACGATGAAAACGAAAGTAGCAATCAAGGACGAGCCGTCGAAGATGAAGAAGCGCCTCCACTCTCTTCGGAAAACGAAGAAATTGAAAGTCGTTCCAAGGCCAAGTCATCTTCTTCTTCATCATCGTCATCATCGTCGTCGACCCAACAAATATCAATCCCAAAGACGAGAAAACAAGCTCCCCCACGCCAAGATTCAAGTCAAAGAGAGTTCATTGTCGACGAAGTTCAGTATTCCATCGATCTTGGCGATTGCTAATAAACCTGTAACAGCGACGACTTTTACAACTCCATTCGCTCTTTCGATCATTCTTGTAGATTTTTGGACATTCCAACGCCCACCTGCAGGGAAACACTGAAGAAGCTTATTGAATCTTCCGTTGAATAACAACAACCGTTTATGGTTTCCTTGTGGGCGCAACAGCAAAAAAGAAGCCGTGTGTACTAGCCCCCAACGCCAAGCCAAACAAGCTAATGAATATGTGTGCAGGTGAATTGACGGTAAAAGATTCAAAAACAAGCATCGACGAAACCGAGAACACGAATGAATCAAAGAGACTAGCAAACGCCCCTATCGCTGATTGCAGTATTGTCAAGGAAACATTGACGAGCAGAGCATCGACTTTAACTTTGAACATCGTCGTCGTCGCAGGACTACTTGGTTTGAAAAAGACCGTGTAGACAATGTAGTAGGCCACACCATAGGACAGTAAATCTACTAGCTGCAGTTTTGCTTGATAGAGATAGAGAATAACCACGCTTAGACTTGCTATTGAACGATGCACAACAAGGTGCATTTTCAAGGCGAAGATCGCAGATCTCGGAGCTTCTTCAAGCATGCCGATGATCCATTTGTAGACCAGCATGACCATTTGAAGTGCAAGTAGGACAAACGCAAACTTTACATTCTGACTGTTCGACGCGCCTTGATCCAAGTCGACAACGAGGCGATTCGAACGACGAGCAAACGTTGAAAGGCTATGATTGTCGTATTTTGAATAGATAAAGTTTAAAAACGTCTCGCTAACAAAGAGCGTCACGAAGAAAAAGACGCTCATGAGCGGAGACCTTGTTAGACCATGCGATGCGTGGTAGAAGATTGAACGATACTTTCTATGAGAGAAAACCACGCCAACAACAAAAGAAAAAAAGAACGTCGACGGCTTCCCATAGATTGTGTTCGCTTCAGCGATGCTAGGCACCGTCGACGATGTAAAGCACCAGAAAATTACGTAGAACAAGACCAGACCCCATGTTATTGCAGAAGTACTCCGATGTTCAAATTCATCAGAGGATTTCGCATTTTCTCGTCCGGACGCCCATTTGATTGCGTCGACGCGAACATCTTGAAACCTTCCGAACGAATGAGTAGTGAACGCTGAAGCCACGCCAAGGATTGCCGGAAAAAGAAGTTCCTCAAGGTCGACCATTCAACTTTCCAACTCGGGACTTCAATAGAGAGAAAAAAGAATTTTTTTTCTCTCTTCTTCGAGAAAAAGGGAATTTTTTCCCAAAGTTTCGAAAAAAAAACCTCTTCCTCGACAATCACAATGACTTCGTCGAGCTGGCAAGAAAGCTTCAAGACGTCGCTGCAACAAAGCCTTGTCAATGGAGAAGGTGAATTGGCTGCTCAATTCGTCTTTCGAACACTGAAAGCCCAGAAAAAGGGAGCGCCCCGACACGCCATCGACAAGATTGTCTTTGAGGTGCTAATGCAACTTGTTCGCACTGAGATGCTCGGAGGACAGTATGAAAACTATCCCCGAGCAACCGATTCAAACAAGGAACTGCATGGAGTCTATCCCTATCCTGCGAACTATCGAACACCTCTGAGCAACGACAATCTTCTCCACTATGCAGTGCGAGCTCAATCGCTTGGCGTTGTTCAGTATCTTGTCGCCCAGCATCCAGAACTCATCGAGGAACCCAATGCATCCCAAGACACTCCGCTTCACGATGCAGTCTCAAGAAACGTTGGCGTCAACGATACGGCAGCACTCAACATCTTCACACTTCTCTGCGAGAAGTCCGAGGAAACTGCATTTGGGCGAATGAATCTCGAACGCAAGACGCCTCTTTGTGTCGCATTGTCGTCTTCGTCTCCCGAAATCTTCAAGCCACTCTTGCAAAAGTACGTGAATCTCAAGGAAACACCCTATGGTCTGCTCAACACGTCGCCATTCCACTACGCGGCTCGCAATCCAGAGCACGCTGTCCATGCCTGCGAAGAACTCCTGTCGGTCGTCTATCCAAGTTGGGGTAGCCAAGACGTATCGATGGGCTATCGGATCTTTGGCGATCTCCACTCGATGAACATCGAAGGTGAAACACCGTTGGACCTTCTCGCCAAGCAAGCAGTTCCAACGCATCAGATCCTAGGTCTAGTCGACAAAGAAGTGCGCGTCAACATACAAAGAGGCTCGATCGTCAAGGTTTCGAAGAAGTACGATCTCCCGCTCTTGCACGAGTATCTTCAAGCTGTCGCAACGAACAACTACGTTGCACTAGCCGGTCTCATCATCGAACTCGCCATGAAGAAGGACAACCGTCTTTACGCGCTTGCAGTGATGCAGCACAACATTTTCTCCATGATTGCACAAGATCGAACCGCCAGCGCAGAGCTTCCACGTCTTTTTTCCGAGCTTCCAGGTATGGCCCACCAACTCTTCGAGTTTCAAGTGACTCCGTCGTCTTTGAACAAAGCGGCGATCGTGGAAATCTACAGGCTGCGCTCCAACGACAAAGACCTCCCGGTGGCAATCGCATTTCACGGTGTCATCGACTCCGAAGAACTCGCCGAGCTTCGAGGCTACTCCAGCGACATTCACGACATCAACGATCTCTTTGACTACCTGAAGACTGAAGCATCGTTGAGCACAGTGCCAAGCAACTCATCGCTGCGCAACAAGGTGGTTGCCTACGAGAATGCCCTTGAAGCCGCGTTTTCCACCATGTCTTCACCACTTTCGTCTGTGTACAACGAAGAGGAAGTCGCTCAGCTTGCCGACATGGACATTGACAACGCAGAAGAGCTCGTTGACTTCCTCAACAATCCCCTGTCGTTCAAGATCTTTGACGGACAACACCCCATTCGCGTGAAAGGTCGAAATTTTGTCGAGAGTGTGCGAATCAACGTCGCGTCGGGCAACGCACTTGGCATTTCCTCGACGAACGCCGTTGAACTTTTTGCCAATCGAGAGGACGATAGCCGACTCTACTTGCAGCTCAAAGCGCAAGGAGCTACGAGCGCTTCGCAGGTTCAAGAGTTCCTACAGAACGTGCAAGACGACGATGAACACGCAATGCATCCAGTTCGAGAACACCTCAAGAACATGCGCGCGAACCCACGAGAACATCTTGTCGTCACGGCGGAATCCATCAAGAACAAACTCTTCGACTTTGAACAGTTTCGCAAAGAAGAATCGCAAAAGCTCATCGCTGCATGCAAGAAGAGCTTTGCGGCGCAGAGTGAACGCTATCTCAGAGCGGTGAACTCTGGCGACTTCATCGATGCATTCACGAGCATCTACCTAAGTCCTTCGCTTACCTTACTTCCCACAAACTCCAACAACGACAACATCTACCATCAACTCGTCAAGGCCGAGATGAACACGCCAGCTCTCCTCGAGTTCTTTACTCTGCCGTTGTCCAGGCAGGCGCTCACCGAACAGAACATCGAAGGACGAACACCCTTGGAAGTCGCAGAGCTCAGCGAAAACGAGCGAGTCCTGCAGGCACTGAACTTGTTCCTCAACTACAACATGAACAACGTTCGCTTGAGCTACGCCCTTGACAATGGAGCTTCTCTACAGCAGAAGACCATGGAAAGTGCAGAACTCCAACGTATCGTCGCCAACTTCATCTTGAATCCGCAGCGCACTCAACGATTCATGGACTATGCCTACCTGTGTTCCATCTATGGAAAGCCCGATGAATCATCGTCGTCGTCGTCAATTGGCTGTTTGATGCACGACAATGCTTCTGCGAGTTTCAACGCCGACACCGACGCACTCAGCTATCTAGCCGAGAAGAACTTTGCAGGCTACAGAAAGCTCGTTGAAACTCAAGGTCGCAACAAGGTGTTCGGAGAACACAACACAGATGGTGAAAACGCAGCGCACATTGCAGCAAAAACTCTCGACGTTGAAGCTATCAGGCTACTCTCCGATCTTGGCTTCAAGGACTTCAGTGCCATCTCGTTGAACGGCGATCGACCTTTAACCATCGCCAATCGCATGATCACCAAAGATAACCGAAAGAACTTTGAACAGTTTGTACAAGCGAGCAAGGAAGCACAACAGCTGGCAAGACAAGCTTCTTCGTCGTCGTCATCATCGTCGTCGCAATAAACTTTTTTTTCTTGTTATTCTTCTATTCGTTTAAACGTGTTTGCATGAGTGAATCAACGTCGGAATGTGTGATTGCGGCGCTTTTATAACCTGCAAGAAAAGAACCGTTAAGAACGTCGAAAATACTTAGACGCTTCAAAGGGTCGAGGACAAAGCAGTTGTTCATGGTTCTACAGAAATCTGGAACTTCTCGCATGACCACGGGCTTTCGATAAGAGCCAAGGTCGATTCGAAAATCCTCGAAGACGAATGGGAACTCGTCTTCGACAAGTCGATAGAACGTTACAGCCCACGCCCAGACATCGGCTAGAATAGCATCGACGCCCAAGATCTTTAGCTGAGGTTGCAACGACGATGACGACGACGAAGAGGATATGTTGCTTCCAGTGGAATGAAGCTCCAGTATTTCGGGTGCCATGTAGCCAGGAGAACCAAGAATACCAAGTTCTCTTGTCGACATCGTGGAAATCATGGCGTGGCCAAAGTCGAAGATCTTCGCGACAACACGTTTTTGCCTGTTGCACCACGTTAGCCCTATGTTCTCGGGCTTGAAGTCGCGATGAGCCACCTCCATGAAATGCAGATAGCCAAGCCCTCGTGTGAAGTCGTAGGCGATCTTCATGCGTTCTGCGTGAAGAAATCGTCGTTTGTACACATTCAAGAAGAGCTGCAGTGATCCATAGATACAGTGTTCCATGGCAATGACCATCATGTTGTTTGGCAGCACGAAAAAGTCATACATCATCACGATGTTCGCGTAGCCATATTTTTCTGAAAACTGTTCGCTGCAAACATGACTGTGAACTGCCACCTCGTGCAGCGATCTCTTACTGTGTTCATCTGGCACATCGGCGTTCACCATTTCGCAGATCTTGAGAACTGCGTAGGCACCTTTGCCATAGCCCATTCGAGAAAGCCAGACATTTTCAAAGCCATCACAAAAGGCGATAAGTCGATACTCTGAGAGATTAAGTACCTCAGAGGGAATGTCAACGTGTTCATTGAGTTCGAGGAACTCCCCACAGCCACTTACACCACTTTTGCGACGCAATGAATTCACGTCGGGCACATACAAATATCTATGCGTTGACGCAGACGATTCACTGACTTCGAGAGTGAATTCCTTGTCGAGCAACCGCGGCGATGCTTGAGTTATCGTTGAGCCTTCGGGTCCAGGTGCATGAAATTTTACACGATGAGACATTGGAGGCGCAGAACGAGAAGTGTCGAGGTCACAGGAGACGCCAGATTTTGCAAACTTCAGGCTTGGTGGAACAGTGAGGGCCGATGTGGACAACGAAGCACGAGTTGCTTGATATCCGTCAATAAACTCTTCATCGCCATTTTCATTGAAAGTATAGCCCGTCTTCGAACCAACAGACGACGGAGAAGAAGACGAGAGAATGGACTTCTTCTTTTCTTTCTTTCGGTGTTTTACCGCGGACGCCTTTTTTCTGCCGGATAAAAGGCCCCAGATAAAAACCATTTAAAATTTAGAAAATTTTCTAAATTTTTCCTATTTTCCCTCTTTTTTTTCTATTTTTTCTTTTTTTTTTCTCTCTGCACTTTGGAATACTTTAGCCACGTCCAAGTAGCAAGAGAACGCTAAACTCCCCGTCGAATGGCCGCATCTTCAGACGCAACACTGCAAGCTAAGCTTCGAGAGCTTTTCGCCCGCCGAAGTGACCCCGGAACTGATGAAGACAAGGCAAGACTTGAAGCGGAAATCAAAGAAGTCAAAGACCAAATGACCGCCATCCACGCGAAATCCCATAGGCAACAGGTAGCCTACAACCAGAAGCTCGTGGGAAAATCTTCTGCCTCGGCGATCAATCTGCACTTTTTCGTCGTCAGGCCTCCAAAGATAGAGGGCTCTGGTACGAAAAGAGTTTGTCGCTTTCTCGCTTCGGCGATTCTCCCCTTTCTCGGAGCGGCAGTCAAAGCACCTTTCGGTCTTGAGAACTCGGAGCACACGCTTGTCTGCAAGTTCAAAGAAGGCGCCGTTAAGCAAAAGGCACGAACTCCTGTGCGTACCGCACGCATTCACGATACGTCGATCATCGAGATTGCAATTTGGAACGTCGCCGAGGGCTATGTCCCTCCCGCAGGGCCTTGGCTCACGTTTTCTGGCGTGAAGTTTTCCGAGAACTTCTCCGAGAAGACAGGCAAATGGTATTTCAACGCCAACGCCGACAGCTGCACCCCATGGCTTGAAGCTCCAATACACGCGCAGCTACCCGAACTTTTTAAGCGCTTCCACACGGGAGTCAACTTTTTTCTGCGTCCCTGCGACATGTCCGAGTTTCCAACTCAGTCGACAATCATGGATTACATGAAGGAGACCGAAGCCTACAGGGATGGCGACGACATCGACTACGACAAACGTCGTGAATCTTGTCGCGACTACATCAGCAAATACCTTGAAACTCGTCCTCATCTTCGATTTTTCGATCCGTGGGGGCGCCAGGCAGTCGCCTTCTACTTTACCAACGGAAGCATCTATCAAAACGATGTCGGCGAGATTCCCAAGGAAGCTCCAGTCCACTCCTATTTGGATCTTGTTCGTTGGAAGGAAACCGACGACACTCTCCAAGAAGTGAAGAAGAAGAAGATCGAGAGTGGCGGAGCTGGAGCCGAACTCGATGGATCGGTGGCCGCTGCAGCTGCTTCTTCGTCGAGCAGCGCGCAACCAACGAAAGTCGTTGTTGAATATCCTTTTGAAAAACGCTTCAACCCGAGCGCGCAGGCGGATCTCAAAACCTCCGATGGTCTTCAAGCGATCATCGACATCGGCTTTCCCGGAACTGGACTGCAACGAGCATTCGGCATTCTCAACCCAGAAGCGGCAACAGTGCTCATCATTCCCAACATCCACAACGCCAAGCTCGCATTCACCTCGACGATCGAAGTCACCGAGTTCATCTTCAACGATGCGAACGCTTTGACTGCCACCCTCCCACGTGAAGCTCAAAAGCCCGTACTGACCTTCAAGACATTCGGCAGCGTTTTCACGAATATAGTGGAGTTCATTCGTAAAACGGCCTTCCCCGTGACTTCAAAGTACGCCCTTCAGACCTTGAGCAAGTACATCAGCTCGAACGGCGGAGGAAGTGGTTGTATCGACCTCGATGTTTTCAAGTCGTCGTCGTCCACGCCGAGTCTTTCATCCAAGATCTACAGCTACTACACTGCCTATAACGACCTCGCCAAGCAGACAAACGGCAACGTCTTCAACATTCTTGAGCAGTCGCCTTTCGTCTACAATCCGGCGACAAAGACATCCTCCAAGGCGTTGACTCGCGAAAACGCGGAAGACTGGCACTTCTACAGTCTAAGCAACATCGTTGTGGACGAAGCAAAGCTCGTGGAGTATCGCGTTCGTTCGGAGAAATACTTTGCGAAGGCTGGCGGCGATCCCGACGAAAAGGCCTACCTGGAAAGCATGAAGACCGTGTTCACCAGAGAGCTCGAAGACCTGCTGTTCCGAGGCGAAGGCGGCGAATACTTCCTTGAGCAAAAGGGCTCTGCAAACGTCGTCTACGCTGTGCACAAGCGATTGGACGCCGATCCTGACTTCCACATCTACAAGAACAAGCTGTTCGATCGCAGTCTTGACGACACGGTTGGTCTCACTGAAGCAAAGAACAGCTGCGATTGCAGTGGGGCAGCATCTTCAGTTCCTCCAGTCGAAGAAGGCACCCCCGTCGTTGTTAGCCAAGGAGCAACTTCGACAGTTGAAGACGATGAACCTCCAATGTCCCAGACTGCCATTCAGTTCGACATCGACGCAGGCATCGGAAGGAACGACGACAACGACGACGACGATGACATTGGCGATTTTGAAGACAGCGATTTAGAATTTGATCCCGAGATGGAACCTTTCAAGGCGCGTCAAAAGAAACCTAGCTCTAGCAAGCGAGCACCTCCTCCTTCAAAGAAGGGCAAAACAGCCAAGAAGGTTCGCACCTAGAAAAAAAACGTTCAAAGAATAAAAAATTCCTATTAGCTTCTTCTTGTCAGGAGAAAAAAAAATGGCAATGCTCGACGCAGCAAGCAATCAGGATTTTCTCGCTGCAGTGGCGAACTTCTACGCCAGAAAAATACAAAGAACTCTGGGCGTCTACGCAGAAATCAAAGAGCAGAAGATAGATCGCGATGGTGACACGTGCGTCATCGACATTGGAAATCCCTACTATCCGATAAACAGTCAGGCGTTAAGTGAGAACATAAGAAAAACAACAGGCCTTGAGACGAGTATTCTCATCGGTCAATCCACCACCATTCACATGAAGGGTGCACACACCGCCTACATGAAGAATCTGCACATTCTGCTCGGACTACCGATGCTCCTGCTCCAGCGCACCCTGCTCATAATCTCCATTTTTCTATTTATTTGTGCCTATTTTGCGCGAGAATTTCTCCTAAATAAATAAGCAAGCATGGCCTCGTCCGTTGTCGCCACCACGTCGGCACTGGCGGAGCTGAAGTCTGGCGATTGCTATGAATTTGAAGAGGGTGACTATCTTGGTAAGCAGGTCGTCGTGCCCGAAGGTATTGAACTTCTCAGAACGAACATTGATCGAACGAACGCGCTCATCGCCGTGTTCTTGGTGGTGAACGAATGTTGGAGCAAGAAAAACGAACGAGTTGTTTCGCTTGTCGAGGTGTCTTGGCCTCCGAACACCAAGGAATCCTTCGTGATTCGCTTTTTCGGCTTTACGAAGATGCTCGACGATGAAACTCGAAACCGACTCCGCCTTCTCATGACCTTGCACATGGCCATTCACACGATTAGCTACAACTCTTCGTGTGAATCGAAGAAGGAATTCGTTGGAAATATCCTTACCGGCGCACTTCAGTTCACCATCTTCAGCAACATCAGTCTTCAAAGTAGCAACAGTGGAGGAATGTCGTTGCTTACACAAGAGACGAGAAGTTTCCTACGCGGAGAAGAAACCTTGGACACGAGAAAGAAACGTTTGCGGCAAGAACAATGTGAGAAAGACAGAGACAATGAAGACGGCGACGACGAAGAAGAACGAACGCTTTGTAAAAGCGCAACGATCCGCCAACGGCTCAACAAAGAACTCGAAGACTGTAGCATCGCAGGTAAAATCTTCAACTTCCTACTTGGAGTCAACACGGAAAGCATCATGACTGACATGAATGTAAGTGAAGGAGTGCCTGTCGACGAGAAAGACTCGAGTTTTTCGATAGCTCAATCTCATCATCATCATCGCTCTCTTTAGAAGAGAAGTCGTCGTCGCCGTCTACACTAGCAATAAAATCGTTGATCGTTTGCTGAACCTCGACAATGCTATTTTGCACGATGGCCATGGGATAGTTCAAGAGCACGCCAAGCATAGGAAGAATATAGACGAAGAACATGATGACCATCACAGAGTAGGCTATGTCGTCGAAGCCGTAGTAGTAGTAGTTGACAATGGGGAGAATGTTGTAGGCCACGAGAAAAGCTATGCTCATCGACGCGTAAAAGAATGAAATCAACGTCAATGCTCCGTGTTGTGTTAACAGCGCCATGAAAAACTGCAGGCTCTGTAACACCGAATAGACAGAGGCCACAACAACTAGACTGTAGATGGCAAAGATAGAACGCCAATGCAAAGTGGCAAGCCACCAGAGACCAAAAGTCGTCGTCTCTACGAAAATCCTGCGGACACTGAGAAAGTGCATTGTAGAATAAGCATACAAGGCCACAGCGAAGCCCACCAACACCGTTGCGTACATTGCCACGATAAAGACCACGTAGTAGCCTACATGATCCCCGGAACCAATGAAGAACGCCATGGTGCGATAGCGAGCAAAGCCAACGCTTTCCGCAAAGAGAACGAGTACCCCGCTCGTGTAGACATACAGCTCAATCATGGAGAACAGAGTTGCTCTCGGATGATTGTGCAGATCGGAGGGTTTTCTACTAGAGAGTTCATGAGCTTCATGCGTGAGCACCACGCCAAGCCAAAACACCGATAATAGGAAATAGACAAACATGCAGAAGTAACTGTAGAGAGGTTGCGCTCTACCCTCCGCGAAGAAATCGTAGGAGGCCATGACAACCTGTTTTCTCGTTACAGCGTCGTAGTAGAGCACGAAGCTGTGAATGAACTGTTCGCCAAGCACAATAAGATTGTCGTCACTTCTCGACTTGTGTCGAATCAACGATCGATCAAAGCCACTGATCAGTCGTTCCTTGATGTCTCCGTCGTCGATTTCCATGTGCAGATGCTTGATTTCAAAATCGCAGTCCGTGATGTTTCTATAGAGTTCCCTTGGAAAGTAGGAGTAGACACTCGACGGATCGAAGACTAATGAGTAGTTTCGCTGATGCACCGTAACGTTAATATAGGGATTTAGCCTATCGAAGATCATGTGAAAAGGACTGTAACTCACGCGCGACACCGTTTCATCGTAGGCTCCCAGCACCAACTTGTGTGAAGACAGCGTTGCCTTTGACCAGTATCTCCAGATGTCAGACCAATAACCCATGCCTAGGATGCCATCGTAGAGGACGTCCACTCGGCAATCCCAGAGTCGAGCGTCGACTCGATAGCCAAGGCGAACAAGCGTCGATCCCATGTAGACGAGCACCGTGTCTGGATTCTCTCCGTAGGTCGTCGATATCTCGTCCGGACTTGAAAAAAGTACAAGCGACGTGTTGCTTCCCCACGACACTCTCAGTCGAAGATCTTTGCCCGGATTGCCAACAATAACATCAATGTAGTGGTCGTGAACAACGGGCAACTTCACCACGGACATCTCTTCTCCCATTAGGTGATAGTCGTCCAACATGTTGAAAGTCTCGCGAGCATTGCAGCAGCAACAGCACAGCAGAAGAATCAACAGAGCGACGAACTTCATTCTCCGTTTATATTGAACGAATCCCTCCTAAGCATGAAAGGAAATTTCTCTACTTCCCTGTTATTAGTTCCCGAAGTGTCGCGACGCCTTCGTCTTGACGTTCCGCCTGCTCGCAGATGCTAAAGCCCAGTGAGTGTAAGCCTACGTGTTGCGCAGCCCAAGCTTCCCTATCATCGAATGCAATGAGCACGTCGATGTTTCTTCGTCCGTCCAAGTAGGTCATCACAACGTGATTTGAGCGAAGTACCGACGTCTTCTCCATTTCCTCGCAGGAAAGCGAAGCTTCGTCTCTGTCGACGACCACCTGTGGCGAATAGCCTTTGAATCGAGGATTGTACATTTCCAAGACGGACGTCTTATTTTCCACCGCTAGCATCATGTAACAATAGGGCAGGCCAAGATGAAAGGCCGACACGCCTTCAACATCGAAATTTCCAATGTAGTAGAGCATGGACTTCCTTGCGCGTAGCCACTCTGCGTTTTGCGCAAGCACGCCAAGAAGTTCACTGTCCACAGGAACACATTCGCTAAAGAACGACGATCTTAGCACAGGCATCAGGTCCGCTGAAGTGGTGAACACGTCAATAACCACAACCGTTGCGGCGATGCAACACACCAACAAGACAAACAATGCAGTGAGAACGTGTTTACAGGTAAGTCGCGAAGAAGAAGACGACGACGACGATCGCAGTACCAGTTGATCAATCTGCTTTATGAATTCATCACTTTGACGCGAAAGACGTAGTAGAGCTTCTTTTTGCGCGAGGAGCTCCGACATTCACAGAGAATTTTTAATTAAATTAAAGGCCTGTAACTGTCCACGCAACGAGGCGGTGTCTTGCCGTCGCTTTCATGTTTCAACAGCACTCGTCGTGTAGTTCGCGTGAATGGTAAGCGCGCAATTTGAAATCGAAGTTGTTCAAAAAGATCTGCGAACTCTCCCTTGCACACAGGACATCGTTCAATCTCAATACACTTGCCAACTCTTTCATAGGTACTAAAGTCAAGGGCGCCTCGCACATCGTCGACAATAATGGTGGCTCTGCAACCGTCCATTTGCTTGTTTTAGTTTTTTTTTGTTGAACGCGGAAAAAAATTCCTAGGATTCTACGTTACTAGCGTCGCCTTCTCCAGAGCCAAGATCGCGCAGAATTCGCGACTCATCGAATTGAATTGGAGGTTGAATGGGCTTCGAAGAGATGTTCGATCGTTGACGCTTCACGGGAGGCGAAGGCGACGTCGACTCTGTTTCAGGGGTCGCTCGTTTTTCAATCGGTTCTCCGGAAGTCGCCACCGCCGTCGATGAATCGGCAGCTTCACTGCTTGGTTGAGCGGGAGATAACGACTTTCCTCGCTTCTTGGAGAAAAGTGCATCTGCTTCTTCTTTGCCGTACTCTTTCTCGTAGGCAGGACGAGTGATTTTCATTTTCATGTAGTCGCTGACATCGCCTAGCAGAAACGAGAGAAATTGGATCTTTCCCTTGGCGACGTCAAGGTTGGTCATCGGGACTTCTTTGGCTCTTGAGGCTAAAGGTTGAGAAGTCTCCGCCACGGGTGGAGTAGGAAGTGGTTGTTGCTGTTGACTTTGAGCCGAGGGAAGTGACTGTTGTTGTTGACTTTGAGCTGAAAGCAGAGAGGTAATCAACTCCAGTCCACGTTGATCAAGTGTAAACTGGCGTTGAGCTTGCGTAGTAGAAGCAGAAGTTGGATCGGCTTGCTGTTCTTCGCGTCTTTGAGACTTGAGTGCAATATCACCAAGCATCAACCTTTGCATGATTTCCTCTGCGGTCAGAGCCATCTTCTTCACGATTTTCTTTTTTTTTTCCTTGGGTTTTTTTTTCTTGAAGGAAAAAAAATTCACCTCTAAAATTTAATTGGCTCTTCCGCTAGTCAGGTGATAGAGTACAACCTTGCCAACGCGAAAATCCTCGCTCCACGTTTTCAAAATAGCAAAGTAGCTATCCCAGCTGCCTCCAGCTAGACCACAGCCAATCCCAAAGGGAAAGGCGAACTTCGAGCCACGAGGAGTTTTGTCGAGACATGCATAAAGACATTGGGTGAACCACGTGAGACGCATTTCCTTTGAGTCGTCGCCCCAAGCACGTGCCTTACCAGGACCTCGCTGAGCGAACATGTTGATAACAGACATTGGTCCGCCATAGTACCTTTCAAGATGATGCACCGACACTGTTCCGGGTTCGCTTGGAGTTCTACGCGTTGCGTAGTCATTGGTAGAGGGAAATTTTTGAAAGATCTTCTGAGCAAGACCCGCCGACTTCTTCGACGTGCAGTTGCATTGATGACAGAGATAGTCTTCTCGACAGGAAAGCAAGTCGCCAAAAACAACTTCAAGCTTGTCGCAACCCGAGGCCATTTTATTTTACCAATAAAATAAATAGTTGGGTACAATAGACTACACCGTTGAAAAACGAAAACCCAGCGACTTTTTTTTATTTTTCAATCATAGATAAAAGCTCCTCGCACAAATTCAAAATGTAGTAGGTCCACTGACGTTGCACCGAGGCAAGAACATCGCCTTCCTGGGGATTGAAGAACTTTTGACAGTTGAGACCTTCGAGCGCACCAACATTTTGGATATTGGCGTTAAGATAGACCTCCAAGGTGTAGGCAAGTTGCACAAGACCCGAATCTATTGCATAGTCAACAAGTGTGCCTAGAGAAGCGTCGGCTGTCGTTCCATAGAGAATCGATGACATTCCCACTCGACAGTCCTGTAGTTTTGCGCGCGTTCTCGCTTTTTTGGCGAGATCAACCATCACGGCGTAGTTTGGAGGAACGTCCATTCTTCCATCGTAGGGAAGAATAATGTCTTTGCCGCCAGAGTGCACGTTGAAAAGCAGGTGAGCTCGCGAGAAGTTGAGAAATTGAGCGACTGCTAGACTCTCGTATTCAGAGAATGGTTTGTCGCCTTGCCATTCCTCTTCGTCACCGTCTTCCTGTCGTTCAATGAAACTTGGGTAGTTGCGATTCAAGTCGACGCCTCGTTCATTCGTTCTCTGACAGACGTAGCTGTCGTTGTGTTCAACCTGATGACGAGCCCAGGGATTTGCAATAGGCACCACCCAGAATCCCACGTTCTCAACGGATAGCCTTCCGAGCATTCGTGTTAGCTCGCCATCTTGAACGTACATCTGCAGGAGACGGATCATCGAATAGCAAATCTCTCCGGACACCAACTCTCTACCGTGCTGGTTACACACGAGAAAAACCCGAACGGCAAATTCACTTGGATCCTGCATTGGACCATAGCCGTAGATCTTATCGTGTTCGTCTTGCACATGCTTAGTCAAGTCGTAGCGACCATACAATGGGAAGATGTCGTTGTCTTGTTGCATTGTTGCATACATCTCAGCCATGCTGTGGTAGCGAGATGCATGTTTGACGAAGGTGGGTCCTTTGATTTCCACGTCCAACGACTCTTTGACTTCCAAGATCAACTTTACTCCCGTGAAGACTAGGCAAATGCCCATGCCCACCAACAACCACTTGAGTATTCTATCAAGTGTTTGATTTAACATTGTCTGAGGAGGAGTTTTTGCTCGAAGAAAAAAAAATCGGAAAAAATCCCCGCAATGAGCACACCAAAACAACGAAAATCCAAGAAATCCAAGAACAGCGAAAATCTTGAGAAACTCTGTACAACACTAAAGTACAGAGATGGAAAAGCTTCAAAAGCGACGGCGGCGTCATCGTCGTCGTCGTCGTTTCCATCAATGAAGAAAAAGACCACGGGAAAAAGAACAAAACGTCAAGAGTTCACGGCGCACGTAGTAGAAGATGAACCCGTCGATCTTGTCGATCTCGCCATGAACCTCGGCAGAGAGATGAACAAACTCATCGACACATTAAAGAACAATCTCAACATGATCGAGAAGATGGTAGAGACGAGAAACTCCAGCAACGAAGACCAGTTCACCAATCTCGCCAACCAAATTCACGCGGAAAACCAACGCACCTTTGTTAAGATTCAGTATCTCGAGGCAAGCATTGAAATACACAAGCGCTCGCAAGTGGAATTCATGATGGACTTGAATCGAGCTGACTTCAACGTATCAGCGGATTCTCTATCTTCATCATCGTCGTCGTCGTCCGCACAACCTTCTTCTTTCCTTCCATCAACAAAGAAGAAATCCTCGAGAAAACGATCGAGTCGACCTGGTCTAGTGATGCACTCGCT
>FSSH01000983.1_pt2 | contig 48433 bp, 46 predicted proteins | sample 1166101 | NCBI WGS metagenome assembly FSSH01 (sample SAMEA32972668, study PRJEB13176) | freshwater metagenome | biome: Drinking water system; feature: Biomass in drinking water that filtered by 0.45 um membrane; material: drinking water | place: USA | collected 2012-12-20 | depth 0 m
ACTTTTTTTTAAGCCAGTCCAGTTCCATATTCAACTGCCCGATCTTCGCATACAATCGGTCCGGATCATTCTGCGCATTAACCGGTTTCGGCCCGCGCTTGCCTTCAAACAGACTGCCCGCATGATCCAGCAATTCCTTTTTCCATTGACTGACCTGGGTGGGATGCACGCCGTGCTCTTGGGCAATTTCATTGATCGTCTTCGTCCCTCTCACTGCTTCCAAAGCGACCTTGGCTTTTTGGTCCCCGGTAAATATCTTCCGTTTGCTTTCGCTCATGTCCTGCCTACTATTTCTCGTCAGGGCTTAGCTTAAACTACTGTCCGGTTTTTGGGGTCCACTTTACCGTCCCGAATTTCTCTAACAGCTTCGAGTCTTGCTTGCATGACCTGCAACCTGGAATGTTGATGCGCAATTTGATCTTGCCATGCTCGACGAGTACCAGGCAAAACCAAAACTCCAGGTTTTGCGGATTGAATTTGTTGAATCCTAGACTGCTGCTTCTCAATTAAGGTTTCAAGCTTATCTTCAACACGATCTACTTGTTCGTGCTTTGCTTCAACGTAATCAAATAGGGCCTCTTGATAGCTTTGTTCAACAGATGACACTTCCAGAATAGCTTGCTGTTCTCGTTCCGCTGTTTGAGCACTATCCAAAAGCTCATCAACGTTATAAATAGCTTTCGCGTTTATCCCTTGATCATCTTGCAATTGATCAGAACCAGGATCAATTGCGTTATAGAGGCCCCGCTGAATTACATCTGGCGTTAAAAGTCTTTTTTGAGGAACATTTACAAGTACCATATCGACTCCAAAACGAAGCTACTATATTGCTCCGTACTCCGTACCGAGCCGACTAAGAATCAGCGCGTACTTTTAAAAGTTAAGCCTCTACCAATGCCAATAGCTTGACTTCACCAAGATCGACTTCTAATTCATGACCATCATCGTCATACTTAATATGCCCAAACCCCTCTGTTGAGGGCCTTTTGTCAAGAATGATCCTACCTGGCCGACCGTCATGCCATATCTGAACGATAGCCTTCTTAAATTTGCTTGGATCGACTATTTTCTTCTTTTCGTTATCTTCCTGTTGCTTAAGATCTGGATTGTTAGGAATGCTCGAACTATCCGTCAATTGTAGTTGGTCGTCACCAGTAGCGACTAAAGAACGTCCGCCAGATTCTATATTTGATTCATCTTCACCCGTTAAGGTAGTGCCAGAAACTTGGCCGCTATTAAGATCATCTTCATCAACTTCAGAGAGGTTAGCGATTGGTTCATTATTAGCATCCTGGATGACCCGAATATTTTCTTTCTTGTCCTTTAGATATTCCTGAAATAACTTCAATTGGCCCCTAGTGAATTCTTGACCAGGAGTATCTAACCAAGCCATAACATCCGCTTGGTTCGTCTTATAGAGCTTATTCAATTCGTAAATAATATTTACGTCGGTAACTTTCCCTGCTTTGTATGCCGCATCAAGCTCAGCTGGTAACTTAAGCAACGTAGTGTGCAAAGTCACCCACGCCGGGCTCTTACCGATTAAGGAGGAAATGGTCTTCTTTCCAATACCTTCCTCTAGTGCGGTTGCGATAGTGTGCGCAATCTCTAACGGGGTATTACCTTCTTTTTGGAGATTAACAATCAGTTGTTCGATCTTTACTCGGGCTGCCGTCTTATCGCCTTCGTCTTCAATGATGGCAGCAATCTTTTCGGCCCCATTTTGCTTTGATGCTCGAAATCTTCTAGCACCATCCTTGATCATGTATCTACCCTCAATTTCAGGGTGCTTCCTAATCGTTATTGGCTGCAATAAGCCGCTATTGTCAATGGATCCAGCCAACTCCGCTATGCTTTCAGTTGAAAAGCCATGGTTGAATTCTGTGCGCGGTTGTGCAGGATCCTCGTCGATCAAATTGATGTCAATCTCTGCATAACCAGATGCTTCTTTTGGTTGTTCGGAGAGTAGGCCGGCAAGGTCGCCTATTTCATGCAAGGCCAGCCCACTGCTTGCAATGGTGTGTAATTGATCTGTCATTATCCGATCTCCATTTGATTAAGAACATGGGCCGCTAATGCTCTCACTTCTTTGGCCGCCACTCGCGCTGTTGTTTTTTTGATTTTCCATACTGGCGTTCGGGATGCTAATGCATCGGCAATACTACTCCGTAGACCAATGACTATACCTTCAGGAGTCATTAATGTCGGATAAGCATGGGTGAGTTCCTGAAGGTGTCGTAAGTGCCTTGGATTCCTTTTATCAACTTTGCTAGGAACCATGCCAAGAAACTTAAGATTTTTATTAGCTTTTCGAATGTTAGCTATGGTCGTAACCATTCGTTTTATACCTTGAATACTGTATGCCTCTAACTCAATTGGTGAAAGAACAAAGTCTGATGCAAATAGAGCGGCTCCCATTGTTACGCCAAGTGATGGGGCTGTATCAATCAAGCAAATATCAAAGCCAACAGACGATAATTCACTTATGGCGGATTTAAAATTCATACCCGCATCGCTCAGCGTCATTTTTTCCATATTGGCGAGTGCAGCATCGGACTCGATAAGAACCAATCCAGTGGAGGGTAACAAAGAACAATCAACTTTCGCATTAGTTAGTAGCGAACTAGCAGAGACTCCACACTTATATGCCCCTAGCGTGTAAGACGCATTCGCTTGAGTATCGAGATCTATTACAACAACACGGAAACCACGCTCAGCAAAGTCGAAGGCAAGATGCACGAGTGTTGCAGTCTTACCAACACCGCCCTTTTGATTCGCCGTAACTAATGTTTTCATAGTTCCTTTGATTCCTTTGCCCATTTTCTGACTTGAAACGCTTGATGACGAGGAAGGATCACCGTCACTTTCTCGTACCCTTCCGGTACTTCCGCTAATTCCTTGTGCGCGTTCCAGACTCTGTTTACAGCTTGAGAAACTGCACTCTTTGTTATGTTCATCGCTCTTGAAAAATCGGCTTGGGATTTCCCGTCTACCAATACCCCCCGTGCTATTAAGATTGTTTGTTCCCCAATTTCTAATTGAGAAACTGCTTGTTCGAATTGCCTCTCGGTTAGTCTTTTCATAACCACTTCCTAAACATCTGTTGCCCATGTTAGTGCTCCGCGCCTTGTTGATAAAACGACGGTGACAGCCGCCGTGAGGTAAAGAGTTAAGCTTAACGCATGCATAAAGTTTAGCTTAACTAATAGGCGGAGTCAAATAACATTTTAGCGGCTAAAATTTGCGAGGCCCATAGAACTCAACAAAGTAAGTAATCGCAATTAACAATGAAGCATGAATCATAGCGGTCAGCCCAGCATACATACCCGGTGTATTGTGATAATACATTGCCCTTATGAACTGAAATAGAATATCGAGGGCAAACAGCCATTTAGAGATTGGCCAAACTAGGGCAAGCATTATCCAAACAATATGCACTATTCGGTGCAAAAGTGGGGGAGAACTATGAATTAAAGGATCGGTGGCTTCGACAACATTTTCTTGCTGCGGGTGAGCTTTTCCTACATCCGGAAACTTATAAAGTTTTGCTGCCATATTGACCACCTTTGCGAAATTAAGTTTTAATAATCAGTCAGGCCCGCGCCTGTGTCGTGATGTGACAGCATCGCGGCAAGCCCCGGTTATGCCGGGGCTACCTATCATCTTCTTACTTCCGCAATAAATGGTATTTTCGCTACTTAAGAATACTCAATCAATTGCAGCATATATCTTGCCACTTTCTTCGTGAAATGAAATGTAATCAATTAACAGATGGTACATTTCTATAAAGTGGTCTTGCTCTGTTTTATTTGCAATTACGTTAAGGGTGTAAAGAGTTGCGACAATACCAGCGGCGTCCCCAGACATTTCACCACAAAAGCCATTATCCGCATTACATGTGATTTCCTCATAGCCTGTAGGAGCCATGTAAAAGCCACCATTCGACAGCGTAAAAAAATCCCAATAACCACCAGAATATTCTTCAAATAGTTTGTCCATAAAGGAATAAATAAGCGTTTCCCCTAGACAAAGTTTTTCTTTGAAATAGGTTGGCAAAAAACTTTCGCGTTTAACAGGTTCAACGGCAGTTGCAGTAATACTCATCGGAATCTCCGGTAACTGACCTTGGCGGAATGCCCGGCCTTCGATGTATACAGTAGGGCATTATGTCCTATTTGTCAAGTTTACATGGTTGCATCAGCTAAATGATCGAAAGCTATAACTATCAGGTGTTTAATCTGATTCAGTTTCGCGCCAGATAGATTTGATGCCCGCCAGATCGCATAAAATACCCCAAATGGCATAAGATATATCAGTTTCCCCACTAACCCATCTTCTTACGGTTCTACTGGCTCCACTACCAGTAAGTCCCACTTTTTTTGCAACTTGGCCCCCTGTTAATCCTGTCCGGCGAATTATTTCTCTAACTTCATCTCCGTTCGGAATACTCCAATTTTCACTAAAGGGTATTAAACATTCAGGTCGTATTTCTATGACTTTTCCATCAAATGGGGTTGACGAGTATCGTCGTTTAACTGTTGTGTCATTGTTCATTTTTTTTAAAATACCATCACTTAAGTTAAGGGCTTCGATTTTAGCCGCTAAAATGGAAAGGTCATTGTAGAAGTTGCAGATGATCGTAACCATAAAGGGATTGAACACGCTTATGATCGGGTGCAATAACTTTTTTGCCCTCCCATTTATCCTATACTGAATTGGCTTATCACCATAAGCGTATAGGCATGTTTCACTTATTTTTGAGATTATAACGACGCTGCCGAGTTCTTTTGGGAATAGCGTTAGGAAGATTCTGCATCAAGATCCAATCTTAATGATTTCCTTTTGGCGTTTAATGATTTTTGCTTTTCTATAATCTGTTATTTTTTTGTTGTCTCTTCTGCCCATTTTCTGACTTGAAACGCTTGGTGCTTTGGCAGAATTGCTTCTACAAACTCATATGAATCGGCAATAATGTATGGAATAGTCCAATTCGGAATAGAAGACCCGCGACCTATTCCCCCTAGTGGATTCATTTAAAGCAAGAATTTTTAGTAAAAACTCGACTTGTTGTTCGTTTTAATGTCCAGAGGCTAATTGTTTTTGTTGCAGTTTACGGCTGTTCGTCTTGCATGTTCTAAGAGCATACTAAAAGAAGTCATAGGTTTATTTGCACGGTTAAAAAAAGGCTATATAAGGCTTATAAGTAATAAGGACTGTAAAAGACCAGTTTACTTGAGCATAATCAATATGTTGGGAATTGTACCCGCGACCTATTCCCCCTAATTGTATTGTGATAAAGCTCATTTATGTGTACTCATGTCATCAAAAAGGTATTTTGATTTTGCCAATCCCGCGAACCGCGACCTATTCCCCCTGGTTTTTTAATAACCCGCGACCTATTCCCCCTGGATTTTTAGGAACACGCGACCTATTCCCCCTGCCTGATTTGATCTATTCAGGGTGAAAATCTAAAGCGATTTGTACCCGCGACCTATTCCCCCTGAATAGCGCGACCTATTCCCCCTGGAAAAAGACATTTGCCGCGACCCATTCCCCCTGTGTTCATGAAAGTACTTTTGTTAATGGCTAATCCGGTGAGAGGTAGTTATTTCCTTAATAGCGAATTACCCTGAACGTTACCAACGTACTGATTTACTCCTATTTCCATTGAATTTTGAAGAACCCGCGACCTATTCCCCCTTACTTTGGTGGCGACCCGCGACCCATTCCCCCTTCTTTGGTTACGACCCGCGACCTATTCCCCCTGCGTTAATTACGGCTCGGGACCCATTTCCACCATCAAGTGATTTTTTCGAATCTATTAATCGTCTATTCGATGCTTTTTGTTCGGCAGTGAATTCTGGTGAAGGGAATATGGTATACACAACATCTACGATTTTAGACCGCTTCCCGCGTTCTTCTGTTTTGGTGTGGCTGGTTAAAACACCTAGCGACTTAAGTTCATCCCAAGATTCTTCAAGTGTAGCTATTGCATCACGTTCGCGTTTATAGCCTTCCAGTAAAGCGCTGTCTCGCTTGATTGTGCTGTACCGCATTACGAAGCTGTTAGTTAATGCTGCTTGAGTGTACTTGAGTACCAATTGTGAGATTAACCATCTTGATAGTTGAGTTCTACACTTCATTAATCTGCGATAGTTGAACTGCCTATATGTCAGATTAGAAATACTGTTAGTAATCAATGGATGAAACTGAATTAACCATTTAGAGTCTTGAGAATTGCTTATAGAACTGTCTTTTTTGCTCACCCTTGCAAGCAATGAAAGATAATTCATGCGGGTATAGCAGACTTCTGTGTCCTCCGTTTCCCCTTGAATATCAATGTTGCTAAGGGATAGAATATCCAATGCTTCCGTTAGTTCGTCGTAACGGAGGGTGTGGCCTTGATCAGCTAGATGAGTGCGTAATCGGTGTAATGTAAATCGGCATCCGGAACGGAATCCATCAGCATCATAAAAACCATCATCAACCGCAATTTTTCGTAATGCGTGTTCAACAAGTTCCTCTCGTGCTCCAGGATAATATTCTGTTTCTACCTCTGTGATAGGGTCCTTTAGCCTTGCTGGTCTTATAAGTATCTTGAATTCATTACCTCTGTATTTGAAGGCAATTGTGCAGATTGGTAATGCGCCACTTGGTAGCCGCATTTCTTCTTGCCGTTTCCGTGTAATTGAAAACCGAGGAACGCTATCCCAAAGGTCGAAAGCGTTGCCAAGTTGATCGCGCTCGTCATTATTGTTGGCTAAAAAGTCTTGAAACAGGCATAACTGCTGATTTGAAAAAGCGTCAGGCGGGACTGGTTTGTGCTGCGAGACTCGTTTTTTGGGCGTTTTCTTTTTACCGAGAGAAATTGAATCTTGGGTATTATCAAGAAGAGTAATCTGATTGCCTTGCGACATGTTTAAGTCTCGCTAAAGAATAAAGTAACGCGATAGCACGTAGTAAAGAGTTTAGCTTAACTAATAGGCGGAAGTCAAACAACATTTTAGCCGCTAAAATCCAAGGAGGAGGGCGGGTGTGTATAGTCGAACATTCTTCACGCATTTATCGCGGGTGTTTGATGAAAGATTTTGGCACCCCATCATTACTTATCTTGGCAGGCTGTATATTTCTGGAGGTGGCAGAAGGGTGAACATGGATGTCAGTGATCGAAAGAAATCATCAAATTAGCCCCGTCATATCCTGCTAACCGCCAGAATCAAAACATGTTATATTGTAAAAAATCATTTGTTTCAACGGTGTTTAAGTACATTTCACGGTTACTGGCATAACGTAATGGAGTATCAAAATAACACATACAATATAGAAGAAGCCGAGCTGGTAGAGTTTGTTAAAACTAAGGCCGTAAGGGAAATCAATATTGTTCAGGCACCGAGTAAAAAGTACCGAATAGTCACTAAATTAAATTGGAAGGACGGGGCTTTTTTGTTAGTGTCCTATCGCAAAAGAGTTCGTGAATGGTCAACGTTAGATACATTGATCCGATACCTTCGAGAAACCTATAAAGATATATCCATCCCCATCAGATTAACGTTTGTACCTCTTGAAGAAGCAGAAGATTCAACAGGGCATGAAATCCATATCGTAATAGATCAGAGCGATTAGATCGTAAACTATCCACTATGAAATCTTCTCAAACGGCGCAATATGTGTGTTTTTGTCTGTGTATCACACAAAACGCAATAGCCGAAACAGACGACGATTTAGGATTGATTTATGGATCTGGTCAAATGCAATCAATTGCATCAGGGCACCCGTTGCAGCAAAGCCTAAGTCCTAGTGTTACGTCGGTTATGACGGCTAAAGACATTGAAAGAATCGGTGCCAGACGCTTGACGGATGTTCTCGAATACTTACCTGGTGTACATGTAAGCAACGCCAGAAGTGGCGTTAAGGTTATTGGGTTTCGCGGTGTTTCCTCTGAGACAAACGCTCAAGTGTTAATCTTAGTCAATGGCGTACCTGTTAGGAATACATTATTTGGCGGAAAGCCATTCGAATGGAATCTGCCGGTTAAGAATATTGCACATATCGAAGTAATTAGAGGGCCTGGTTCAATGCTCTATGGTGGCGACGCCACGACTGGAGTTATCAACATTGTTCTGAAGACCGGCAAAGAGCTAAAAGGGGGCGATGCTGGTGGGTTCTTTGGAAATCAAGATACTTATGAAGGCTGGGCTGAATACGGTAACGAATCAGGCGACTTAGAGTACAGCTTAGCCATTCAAGGCGGTAGCACAAATGGTTATCAAGGAAGGGTCAGCCAAGACGCACAGACAGTTATAGATAGCCAGTTTGGAACTCACGTATCTAATGCACCAGGCGTCACCAATAATGGTCGGGGTGACATTGATGCGCGCATAGACGTGGCCTACAAAGATATGATCAGGCTTCGAGCCGGGTATCAAGGATTCAGACATGTAGAAACCGGTATTGGAGCGGCTTATGCCCTTGATGGTACTGGCGGCACAAATAATGATATATATAATCTCGATCTGTCGCTAAATAACAAAATCACCGATGCACTAACGAATAAAACTTCGTTTTATTTTTTGGGGCAAAATCCAAGTACCGATATTTATTTATTGCCGGCAGGTACGTTCGGCGGGTTATTGCCACTTGGTGCACGAAATATTGTGTCTGGTTTCCAGGGGACAACTGGGCTAACTACCCAACTCAATTACGTTGGCATTAATAAACACACGATTACAGGGGGTACGGGACTTATTTACAACTGGATTTCTGATGGAACTGACAAAATCAATTACATCATTACTCCAACCTTTGTACAGCAGATCCCATTAACCGAAGCATCGGCATTTGGAAGAGATCCACTATTGGCATCGAAAGAGCGAACAAATTATTATGCGCTAATACAGGATGAGTGGAATTTCGCACCAGATTGGTATCTAACTACTGGCTTTCGCTACGATTATTACTCGGACGTATCACCAGGTTATAGTCCACGTATCGCACTGGTGTGGAATGTCAATTTGAATCTGACAACCAAGTTGCTATATAGCCGGGCATTTCGACCGCCGTCGTTTCTTGAAAAGAATCTACCACTGATTCCGGGCACTACAGTTAAACCGGAAACTGTAAACACGGTTGAATTCCAGGTTGAAAACAAATGGTCGTCTGATTTAATGACGTCGGCGAATGTTTATTGGTTTAAACAAGAAAACTTAATCGCGTCCACTAACTCCACAAGTGTGACCCCGGTCGGCTTTCGTAACAGCGCCCCAATTGATGGGATAGGCTTTGAGACTGAAACAAAGTACAAGCTAAGCAGCGATGTTGACTTTGCTGTCAGCTACAGTTATCACGGGTTGCCCTCTACGTCTTATACAGGTCTAATGCCAGAACACATGGCAAAAGGGCTGATAAACTGGGACATCACTGATAGTTGGGCGGTAGGGACTCAACTAAATTGGATCGGAGAGCGAAAACGGCCATCCGATGATCCACGTGGGAATTTAGCAGGTTATTTTACGGCTGGTCTAACACTATCGACCAAAGTCGCGAAACCACTCGAATTCACATTCAGAGTCAATAACATCTTTAATTCAACTCTAAAAGAACCAACGTTAAACCCAATTTTATTCCCAGGGGATGAAGCTATTCTTGGGCGAACCGTATTGGGACAAGTCAAAGTGACATTCTAGTGGTTATTTATCTAGCTAGGCTAATAACCAATCCTACTGGCGCATTAACCGCTATACACAAGAAATATGGCGACTTTGTGCAAACATGCTTTTTCAATAAGAAGCTTTTATTTACATCAAATCCGGAACATTACGAGGAAATATTCAATCAAGAAGCTAGGGGCCTTTTGAATAGAGACTCACTTTATGAAGCAAAAAAACCTATGTTCGGCGATGGACTGTTTAATAGCAAGGGCGCTACATGGACAAACCAGCGTCGACTAATGCAGCCAATGTTTACAAAGCAAGCTATCGCAGAGTGGCACGGCATTATGCTTAAAGAAGCCTGCAATGCCACAAGGCGGCTCAAAAACGATGGCGTCACTAAAGTAAACATATCAGAGGAATTAAAAACCCTTATTCAGAGCATTCTGATTCAGGTCATGTTTGGCCAGGCAAAAACATCACATAATGAAGAGTTATTGATGGCGGCGATTGACACCATAGTAAAAGGATTATTTCCGCATTTACTAACAGAGACGCTAGGCAAGGGAAAATTAAAGCGGCTTTTTGTCCTACAAAATAGGAGGATGGAGAAAGCCATCAATCAATTCGTGGCCTATGTTGACTCCAAAATCGATGGAATTGAGCCGACAGGCCATGATTTAATTTCGCTAATGATGAATGGTAGGGACAGAAGCGGCTCACAAATGTCGAGAGAGTTACTAAGGGATGAGGCGGTTACGTTGTTCCTGGCTGGGCAAGACACCACTGTTAATACGTTGATATGGTTCTTTTACCTTATAGGTAAGCATGAGGCGGTCCATAAACGTATTACCAGTGAAATACAGGGCATCAAGGATGACCTATTGACGCCAGAAACTATGGAACGGTTGATCTACACCAAGGCGGCGCTTTATGAGACATTACGCTTATATCCGCAGGCTATCGCGCTTAGTAGGGATACAGCAACGACGATAACCGTAGGAGGAAAAACGGTTTCACAAGGTACGTCTGTAATAATGAGCCTTTATGCGACCAATCGTGATGCTAGGTGGTGGGAGCGGCCAAACGAATTCTATCCAGAACACTTTTTAAACGGTGCCGTAACGCAGCGACATAAGTACACGTTTCTCCCGTTCGGTGGTGGAGTACACAATTGTGTTGGTAGGCATTTCGCAGAGTTGGAAATGATGGTGATTATTGCCACAGTGCTACGAGAATTTACAATTCTCGTCAACGAGGACATTAAACCTACCGTTAGTATTACCTATAAGCCTGAGAGAGATGTAATCGTTTCGATAACTCAAACTACTCAAGCCCTATAAATGCATGTCGAAACCGAGACCGCCAAGGTGGACCATAGATACTGGTCGTGATGGTGGAAAACTAAAACCTTTATCGAAGATATTCTAATGAAAGTGATTGTTGCCTCAAGTGATTATGAAATCAGCAATGCGATCACCAATCAAATCCTTGGCGTTGAAAGCACCAGTACATCCGTCATAGAGACAACAGATGATTTCATCGAGGCCCTAAAGAGCGATGAATATGATTTCATTGTCACAGATTATTCGTTCGATGGCACTGATATATGGCAGTTAACTAAACTGATAAATTCGAAGCAATTGGTTGGGCACGCAGTGCCAGTTTACCTGATAAGCGAAACCTGTGACACCGAAGTGCCGGTTATTCTCGCCAAAGAACATAACTTCCAAACCATTTCAATAAATGACTTGGTAGAAACTCTACAGATGGCCCACTGCACCGGATACGTTCGCGGGCAGCGAGGACAGGTAAAAGCAAGCGTGCTTGTCATAGAAGACGATGAAGATGCCTCGGAAATAGTATATGAGGCCTTAAAGAGCGATTATGACGTCGATAGAGCCACAGATGGCGAACTAGGTTTAGCATTATGGAAAAAGAAACGTCACGATCTTATCTTGCTTGACTACATGCTTCCGGGGCGCAAAGGGGATGAAGTGCTATCGGAAATAATGGATGTAGATAAGAACCAGCCAATTATTGTGATGACGGCCTTTGATAAACCAGAATATAACAAAGACTTTATCCTGAACGGAGCCAGTCAATATTTGCCAAAACCGTACACATTGATGGAGTTAAGAGCGCAATGCGTCAGCCAAATAAATAAAGCCAAACTAATTTATCAAGACTATTATCACGACCAGAAACAGAAAAAACTGAGAAATCTAGTCAATGAGTTAGAACGAGAGTTAACAGTTAGCAATATCGAGAAAGCAAGACGTATTATTGATGCGATTAAAATAAACTTACCGCATAGCTTATCCGAAGACGAACAAGCTAGGACTTGGAATTCGGTATTCTGATTGTAAAAATAGTGCCAGATATATGATTTGGCTCAACAGAGATGTCGCCGTTTAAACGTTGTACGAACTGTTTTGTTATTGCCAAGCCAAGTCCGTGCCCACCATATCGCCGGCCTAGACTCATGTCCACCTGCCACCATGCATCAAAAATTTGACCGCAAAACTCAGCAGGTATTCCACAGCCTGTATCTGCAACCTCAATAATTAAAAACGCCTGGCTAAGTCGCCAAGTCAGAGTAATCACGCCATCTGTGGTGAATTTACACGCGTTGCTCAATAAATTGTTCAGAATGTGCCGCAAAACCTCGCTATCCGATACAATCATGGTATCTGAGCCGATTAGCTGTAGCTGATTTCTATTGCGGTTAAGCAAAGGGGTAACATTCTCAACACATGCATGCATTAAAGGTGCAATTGCAATAGAAGTTAGTGCCACATCGTACCGGTCGGCCTCTAGCTGCGCATGTAATAGAATATTGTCGATTAAAGTATTTAGGTCATTAACGCGAACTAATGCCTTTGCATGTAATGCTCGATTTTCAGTGAAAACAGGATCATCCGGTAAACGCTCAGCCAATAGTTGCAAATATCCCCCTATGGCGTGTAAAGGTGTCTTCATTTCATGAGACACCATAGACATAATCTGCGCTTTATAAACGTTGGCGGTTTCGCTGCTTTCGAGCGCTATTTTTAAGGCACTCGTCCGCTCTTCGACGCTTTTCTCTAGCTCTGTTTCTGTCGTTTCGATATTCGCCAACATATCGTTGAGAGTAATTCGCATGTTATTGATTTCGGATGACCCTGAAAAATGAACTCGATTTCCTCTCTCACCTAGGCTTACCTTATTGAGTACCATCGCCATTTCCATCAATGTCGAAGTAAATAGTCGTGACAACCTCCTGACAATGACTATAAAAAATAACGAGAAAATGAGAATGATCAATATTGATCCTAGTAAAAGCTTCTTCATTACTAGGTCATATTCAGCTTTCGATATAACTAATTCGACGTACCCCAAATAGCTTTCTTGGTATATAGGTGAATAGAAGCACCATGAGTCTCGGTTGTCCGAATAGCTGGGCTCTTCAGTGCGAAGTGGCGGATTTAGTTCACACACAGACTTAGCACCGTAAGAAGCTAATAGTTCACCACGACTATTATAAATCGTTGCTCCCAATACGTTTTTGTCTGACGCAAAGCTATGGACAACGGATTCCGACTGTGATGTTGAACCTAAAATTACCGAGTATATGGCTGAATCAGCAAATGTTGCGGTATGTTCTCGCCAGTAGTGACTTGTGTAGTCGTTGATGTAATTAGAAATTAACTTGTACATGAATCCAATTAAGAAACATGACGCCAGGATAATGGAAATGAAAATCAAAAAATTGAACCGCTGTTGTATGTTGTAGCGGTCGAGCAGACTCATTTAATTTTAAGGGCGAAGGAATCTAGTACAATCGGATCGAACTCAATAGCAAGATGTTGGGCTACTCGCCGATTCAGCGCGAATTTAATGACCTTGATGTTTTCATAGACTGGGCTCGGTCGGCTCACTAAGCGGCCTAATTGCTCTCCCAACGCAAAATCATCAGGATAAGCTGCTATGAGGGCGCCATTCTCAAGGTGGCTAAGGTTTGTCGATAAAAGGATGATCTTTTTATCCCATGCGACCTTCGCTACTTCATACAGAATATTTTTTGGTAAGTTAGCTGGGATAAATATTGCATCAGCGGACGTGGCTTCATCTAGTAACCGGCCAAGTACACGAATGGTGTCTAGCGAATCTACTCCTTCCCTAATTTCTATGACGGCTGATGACTTTAAATTATTTGGCACATAATCAATGGTCTGAAAATGGGATTGCTGAACTACAAAGAAGTGTTTGACTGATGGAAGTAATCTAGCCAAATGTTCAACCAGTACACGATTGTCAAGCGCCAAGCCTACGCCGCTGTATTCCGCTGGATTAAAGTACATCAACCCTGCCAGCGTTCGTTCCCGATATTCCGTGCGGTAAATGTTCTCAACAATTCCCTTACCAAGCGCTATAACCCGGTCGGCATGCGTCGCATCAAGGATAGAGCTTATATTATTATTATCGCCAGTAGATTCGATTCGTTGAACATGACTATTCATGTGTTCGATGCCGGCTATTACTTGGGCGTAAGCCGGATTCCCTAAAGCCTCCGCAGAGTAAACAATTACTACTTGAGGGTCTTTTGCGAATGTTGAGCAACTGAAAAAGATAATACTCGATTTCAATAGGTTATAAATCTCTTTCCGCATTTATCATCTTTAGTTGCTTCAATTCCATAATCAGAGGCATCAGCTCATGCCCGGTTAAATCCCTCATTCGCCAATACTTAGCTGATTGATCGCCTTCTAACCAAATGGCAATGGCGTGAACTGTCTTTTTTGCCAGGTCTATTGCCATACGCGGCTGCATTGTCCGTTGACTTATCTTGTGGCGATGAATTGCCTTTAACAAACATTCAATCGGGTCTGCCAACCCATCTTTAGTTTGCCCTTGATTATCGTTCAAACGTTTCAGAAATTCAGTAATTGGTTTATTCAGGGCAAGCATTATTAACGAACCGGCTAATACACCAGTTGTAAAAATATCTGATTTAGGGAGTAAGCCATCAATCAATAGGAGTTCGCTTTTAAACAATTCAATAGCTTTTTTCATATTAATGTCTTCGCGCTCTCTGATTGAACGTTTATCTTGTAGAGAGCGTTGACGGCCCCGTAACGCGATATGAATGGCCTCATTGATAAATCCATTTCGCAGCCTCTCGGAAACAAAGGTCAACCCCAATTCGTTATAGGCGGCTTTCACTACTTCATGTGGTGGTAGCGCCTCAAATTGCTTCGTCTTCGCTTCGATGCATAACGTCTGAAAATCTTCTTCGGTCATGTCGAAAATCAAGGCCATGAGGTAATCAGGTTTGGACAGCGTGCCATTTAGCCATGCTTCCTTCCGCCGCTTTCCGGATAATTTGAAGAGCGTATTACCGACCTTTACTAATGCGACGGTGATTGAGTAAGCATACAGAGACGGTATGTGCTGAACAAAATCGTCATGATCGCCTTCATCAACATCAAAGAACTCAAGTTCGGCAATTACAAGCCAATCAGCGAATGACATTCGCACAACGGCGCAACCTAAGTCGCTAATAGGGTAAACCATTTCCATAACACTGAATAAAAAAATTAATGTATTTGCGTTCGTAAGTCATTGTTGATAGTATTTTTTTCGCAGTTTATAGCATGTCGAAAACATGACGCGATGAACTGGCGGCTTTCACTCGTACTGCAAAGGCCTATAGGCCACTACGAAATTTTAGCCGCTAAAAAATAGCAACGTACACGATATTACATAACCGACTTCAATTGCCCTAACAAAAAGAGCGGAACTTGTTTAAAAAATCAAAAAGTGCAATGCACTTTACGTTGACTGCGGAGGCAGTTTGTACTAGAGTGCATTGCAGTTTATAAAAAGTGCATTGCACTATAAGCAAAATGCACAGGCGAACAGTGAAGCAATGACCTGAGAGGATAACGATGACCCACGAACAGAATCTACACGAATCAGTCAGTGACAGGGCGAAAGTAAAGCTCGAACGCGATTTAGGACCAATCATATTGTCTGCTTTAGCTGATCCGAGAACCGTTGAGGTGATGCTGAATGCCGACGGCAAACTATGGCAAGAACGTCTTGGGGACAAGATGAAGTGCATAGGAACCTTATCAATTAGCAAGGGTGAGGCAATTATTAAAACTATTGCGGGTTTTCATGGCAAAGAGATCACCAGATTAAAACCCATCCTGGAAGGCGAATTCCCTCTTGATGGCTCACGATTCGCCGGCCAACTACCGCCTGTTGTGCCTGCGCCAACTTTCGCAATCAGAAAGAAGGCTATTGCAATATTTCCACTTGAGCAATACGTCTCGGACGGCATCATGACCTGCAATCAATTCGATGCGATTACAAAGGCAGTCAAAGATCACAAAAACATTTTAGTTGTCGGAGGAACTGGATCAGGGAAAACGACGTTGGTAAACGCCATTATTAACAAAATGGTTGAGTTCGACCCCACAGAACGAGTGTTCATTATTGAGGATACCGGCGAAATCCAATGCGCGGCCGAAAACTACGTGCAGTATCACTCAACTATTGATGTCCCGATGACGCAGTTGTTGAAAACAACGCTCAGGATGCGGCCAGATCGAATATTAGTCGGTGAAGTACGTGGACCAGAGGCGCTAGACCTACTAATGGCATGGAATACGGGCCACGAGGGTGGAACGGCCACACTCCATGCAAACAATGCGAAGGCTGGGCTGGACAGATTATCCATGTTAATCAGCATGCATCCAGAATCACCTAGACCTATTGAGCCGCTGATTGGCGAAGCGGTACATGTTGTTGTTTTCATCGCCAAAACCCAAGAAGGCCGTCGTATTCAGGAAATCATAGAGGTTTCCGGTTACAGGGACGGTCATTACATAACCTCTAATCTGTAGGAGTTACAAAATGAATGCACTCGCGAATCGACTGCAAAGAGCACCGCTAATTCTGTTAATGGCAGTGGTTTTTTTTATGCCAGAACAGGCAACCGCCGCCGTAGGTGATGGGGGAGCTTTACCTTATGAAGATTGGCTTACCAGCCTTAGAACATCGGTTACTGGTCCCGTAGCGTTTTCGTTGTCACTCATTGGGATCATTGTCGCCGGCGGTGTGCTGATTTTTGGCGGCGACTTAAACGGCTTCTTTCGGACCTTGATCTTCATCGTTCTTGTCATGGCCCTCTTAGTCGGTGCCCAAAACGTTATGACTAACGTATTTGGTCGCGGAGCAGTAATCACACTGTCGGAGGATGAGGTAGGCACACAGCTCATGATTATGGGTTTTCACGCGACGCAGTATGTCAAGGAGGCATTGATGATCGCGTGTTTAATAGCAACGTTAGCATGCCTTCAACTGCGTACATTAAAAAGCGCTGGTAAGTCATTGGCTATGGTGGGTGAAAAGTAATGGCCTTACGCGCGATTCCAATTCGCAGAGCGGGTAACAGAGACAACTTGTTCATGGGCGGGGATCGTGAGTTTGTGATGTTCTCCGGCCTAGTGGCCGGAGCGCTAATTTTCTCCGCTCAAGAACTGAGGGCAGCCATTGTCGGGATAGTTTTATGGTTATGTGCATTATACCTAGCACGGTTGGCGGCCAAATCAGATCCGAAAATGCGATTTATTTATCTACGACATTTACGGTATCGAGGTACGCGGGTAGGTAATTTAAGAGGGTATTACCCGGCCAGAAGCACCCCGTTCCGTGAAAATCCAAATAGCCAAGGGAAACAATACAGATGATGATCGAGGCCATAACACTCATGATTGCGGGACTAGGGATTCTATTAGTCGCAATCCTCGCCAGATTGATTTACAGGGCGGATAAGGATCGTCGGTTAAGTCAACATCGTTCCAAAAACGCCAGCGTAGCGGATTTGTTGATTTATGCTGCCGAGGTCGATGACGGTATTATTGTTGGTAAGGATGGATCGTTTCTCGCTGGCTGGCTTTATACGAGTGATGACAACGATAGTTCAACCGAAGCACACCGCGAATCAATATCCGCCAGATTAAACCAAGCAATATCCAGACTAGGCAATGGCTGGATGATCCATGTCGACGCCGTGCGACGCCCGGCGCCGTCATATTCAGAAAGGGGGTTATCGACATTTCCTGATCGAATCACGGCAGCCATCGACGAAGAGCGCCGGACACTTTTCGAAGGACTAAGTACCATGTACGAAGGGTACTTTGTCATGACATTGACGTATCTCCCGCCTGTGCTTGCAGAACGCAAGTTTATTGAACTTATGTTCGACGACGACGCCAGGAAACCTGACTCAAAGACATATACAACCGACCTCATTGAACACTTTAAACGTGAATGTCACAACATCGAAACGCGATTGTCGGCAGCGGTCAACTTACGCAGATTAAAGGGCCATGAAATCGTTAATGAAGATGGGACAACTGTCATTCATGATGATCTTCTGCGCTGGTTGCAGTTTTGTATTACCGGAAAAAATCATCCGATACAACTGCCAACAAACCCCATGTATCTCGACTGTTTAATTGGTGGAGAGGATTTGCTCGCGGGCGTGATTCCCAAGATAGGTCGTAAGTACATCCAGGTAGTAGCGATTGAAGGATTCCCGCTTGAATCGACACCGGGAATGTTAACCGCCCTTGGTGAGTTACCTATCGAATATCGCTGGTCCTCAAGGTTCATTTTTATGGACCCTCACGAGGCTATCAGTCACTTGGAAAAGTTTCGAAAAAAATGGCGGCAAAAGGTACGCGGTTTCATTGATCAAGTGTTCAATCTCAACACAGGACCGATAGACGAGGACGCGCAAAACATGGTGGACGACGCACAGGCGGCGTTAGCTGAAGTTAATAGCGGCATAATCGCCCAGGGCTATTACACCAGTGTTGTAGTCCTAATGGACGAGAATAGAAAACGCGTACAGGAACTGGCTCAACAGGTAGAGAAGGCCATAAATAGGCTTGGATTTGTCGCCAGGATCGAAACCATTAACGCAATGGAAGCCTACTTAGGTAGTTTGCCGGGCCATGGTGTCGAGAATGTACGCCGTCCCTTGTTGAACACTATGAATTTGGCGGACTTGTTGCCGATTAGCACCATTTGGACAGGCAGAGAATATGCACCTTGTCCAATGTATCCAGCACTATCTCCCCCGATTATGCATTGTGTTACCCAGGGCTCAACACCATTCCGTCTAAATCTCCATGTAGGCGATGTGGGGCATACATTTATGTTTGGTCGAACCGGAGCCGGTAAGTCAACCCATCTTGCCATACTCGCCGCGCAGTTGCGCCGCTATCAAGGCATGCACATCTTTGCATTCGATAAAGGGATGTCCCTGTACCCATTAACCGAAGCAATCCACGCCACGAGTGTAGGGAAAAGCGGTAAGCATTTCACGGTGGCCGCCGACGACGAATTGCTGGCCTTCTGTCCTTTGCAATACCTGAAAACCAAAAATGATCGCGCATGGGCTATGGAATGGATCAACATCATTCTGGCGTTAAATGGTTTGATTACATCACCCGCCCAGCGAAATGAAATTGGTAACGCCATCATCAACATGCATAACAGCGGCGCTAGAACGCTATCTGAATTCACGGTAACTATTCAAGATGAGGCAATACGCGAAGCTCTTAAGCAATACACCATTGATGGCGCAATGGGGCATCTATTAGATGCCGAAGAGGATGGGCTGGAACTTACCGATTTCACGGTTTTTGAAATAGAAGAGTTAATGAATCTCGGGGAGCGCTATGCGCTTCCAGTGTTGTTATATCTCTTTAGACGCATCGAACGATCATTAACCGGGCAGCCTACGGTCATTATTTTGGATGAGGCATGGGTGATGCTCGGTCATGCGGTATTCCGGGAAAAAATTCGAGAGTGGCTAAAGGTACTGCGAAAAGCGAACTGTTTTGTTTTGATGGCAACTCAAAACTTATCTGACGCTGCGAATTCTGGAATCCTCGACGTAATTATCGAATCAACCGCATCGAAAATCTTCTTGCCAAACATTTACGCCAGAGAGGAAGACGCGACTGCACTGTATCGCCGTATGGGCCTTAACTCTAGGCAAATCGAATTATTGGCTACAGCAATCCCCAAGAGGCATTACTACTACGTCTCTGAAGAAGGCTGTCGTCTCTATGATCTTGCGTTAGGCCCGCTCGCTCTCGCGTTTGTGGGCTCTTCGGATAAAGACTCTGTTGCGGCCATCAAGAAATTAAAGGCGACTCATGGTCATGAATGGGTGGGTGAATGGCTCGCTCGTAAGGGTTTAAGCATTGAAGAATACTTGGAGGAAGCAGCATGATTTTTAAAAGAAAAGACCCAAAAGCAGACCCCAGAAAAAATCCTGAAAAGCTGATTGGTGGCCGTAGAACCGGAGAAAACGAGAATCCATATTTGTCAGCAAGACGAACCTGGAAAGATCACACACAGGGCGTTATTTCTACGCGGCAGGCGTGGCAAGTAATGGGGATATTATCCATGTTGGTGGCGTTAACCGGTGTCGGAGGAATGATTCATATCGGCCAGCTATCGAAATTTGTGCCTTACGTCATACAAGTTGACAAGCTTGGTCAAACCGCAGCCATAGCCAGAGCCGACCGAGCATCACCGGTGGATGGGCGAGTAGTGGCATCTGTGGTATCGGCCTTTATATCAAACTCTCGAATAGTCACGATAGACATCGCGCTACAAAGAAAAGCCGTTATGGATGTCTACGCTATGTTAGCGCCCGGCGACCCATCGCTACAAAAAATGACTGAATGGTTGAATGGCACCGAGGAGTCTAGTCCGTTTAAACGGGCGATAAAGGAAATGGTAAGCGTAGAAGTGGTGAATGTCCTGGCCCAAACACCAGATACCTGGGAGGTCGATTGGATTGAAACTACCCGCGACCGCCAGGGCATTGTGACCGGAAAACCCTCATACATGAGGGCATTAGTCAATATTAAAGTCGTTGAACCAACGCCGGCCACAAGCGAAGAGCAAATCCGGAAAAACCCAATGGGAATTTACGTGAAAGACTTTTCCTGGTCCAGACAACAACAGTTTTAACCGAACGAGGCAATCTCATGAAAAAGCAATACAGCGCAATGATAAAGATAGCCATGACGCTATTTGTGATGCGGTCTGCGGTGGCGGAGCCTGATATGGCGGATATGTATTTTGCAACCAAAAACCCGACATTAACCAAACAAGAAAAACAGGCTATTGCGATAGCCGAAAAATGGAAAGCAAGTAGCGCGACAGGCTTGGCTCCAACCAGCGGGCAAAACGGTACGATCACGTTCCTATACGGTGCTCAACAACCAAGTATTGTCTGCGCCGTTCTTCAAGTGTGTGACGTTTCGTTGCAGCCTGGCGAACAAGTAAACGGGATTAATTTAGGTGATACGGCAAGATGGACCATAGAACCAGCGATTGAGGGTAGCGGCCAAAGCGAAGTACAACATCTGATTATCAAGCCGCATGATGTGGGCTTGGAAACATCGCTATCGGTGACAACCAATCGTCGCGCCTATAACTTGCAGCTACGATCACACCGAACACAGTACATGCCAAAAGTGGCGTTTAGCTATCCGGAGGATGCGATGGCGAAATGGAATGCCATCGTCCATAAAGAACATAAAGAACGCCAAGAAAAGACCATTCCTCAAACCGGGGAGTATTTGGGCGATCTGCATTTCGATTATGAAATCGAACCTAATGGCCCAATTTCATGGACCCCGGTTCGCGTTTATCACGATAAGCAAAAAACCATCATTCAAATGCCGGAAACAATGGCACAAACCGAAGCGCCGACATTGCTGGTTGTGCGAAGGGAAGGGGGGATGTTTGAGGACGATGAAACCGTGATGGTGAATTATCGTGTACAGGGCGACCGTTACATTGTCGACACTGTATTCGATAGAGCAATCATGATTGCAGGTGTTGGCTCTAACCAAGACACCGTAACCATTCAACGGGTGAAATAACATGATCAGGATCTTAGCGTTCGTCATCAGTATTGCCGGACTGGTTGGATGCGCAACGGAACGATTCGGCAATTTCGAATCAAATGCGCCTTCTGGGCTTCATGAAGGCATTGCGGCAGATACCATTCATCATTTGGAAAAGATATATCCACCTGCTCAAACTCAATTCAATTTCGGCCAAAGCATTCCAAAATCAGATAGATTCGGAATGTTATTGGTGGATTCGCTGAGAGCAAAAGGCTATGCAGTGAAGGAGTATAGCCCGAAGCAAAGCGTTAGCGGCACGGGGTTGAGGCTTCAGTACGTCGTTGATAAGCCGTCTATCAATGTGACCGACTTGTACCGCATTAAGCTCAAGATTGACGACGTGACGTTTACTCATGCTTATGAGGCGAAGAACAACACCGCCTTATCAGCAGGCGCTTGGGCAAAAATGGAGTAAGGCAATGGAATCGACAGCAAATACCGTCAATGAAGAATACATGTCGCCTGAATTGTCACCGGATGAACCAGAAGCCAGTCACGGCGTTCGTCGGGTAAATAACTTACCCGTACTTATCCTGGGTGTAGCCATATCGATCTTCTTAATCATAATGGTTCTGGTGGCCGCTGACCGTGCAAACCAGCAAAACAAACCAGAAACGGCGGACCGGCAAAAAGCAGGAAACGCCAATATGCTCGCCAAAGAAATAGTGGGCAATAACCTGGGCGGTATTATTCCCCCCGAATCCAATCCGCAACCTGATCCGCAGCTAGAGCCCGCACCGCCAGTCAAAATAGTACGGGCCGATATGCCTCCAACGCCGCCATCCGCCGCACCCAATAGAGCGCGTACCCCGGAAGAGGATGCAGCCGCACGTATTGCCGCAATGAAGCGACAACAATTCGAAGATGCAATTAAAGCAAGAACGATGGTGACGGTTACAGCTCCGCGCAGCTCCGGTTCACCTCCTGGCGTAATTGCAGCATCACAAGTGCAAACAACCGGAAGAGATGGGGTACTTGCTAAGCTTGCCGCAGTCAGAGAACAGATGACAGATACCGACCCTATGACCGCATATAAGAAACGGCTCGCGGCATTGCAGGATTCGGGAATCGTGGGAGCAGACGGGGAAAATGAAACTGGCGGCAACGAAAGATCGCCGCAACTTGTTAGTTCCGAGACTCTGGGCGAAAAAAATAATATTAGCCAATTCGGCAAATCAGGATCAAGCGATAGATGGCGACTGGACTCACTACCGGAAGCGCCAAGAACGCCATTCGAACTTCGGGCCGGTTTCATTATTCCTGGGACGTTAATTTCTGGAATCAATTCCGAGTTACCTGGGCAGATCATGGCCCAAGTTTCACAGGACGTGTTTGATACGGCAACCGGAAAATATCTATTGGTTCCGCAAGGCTCCCGATTAGTTGGTGTTTATTCAAGTGAAGTGGAATATGGGCAATCTCGGGTTCTTGTTGCATGGCAACGTATCGTATTCCCCGATGGTAAGGCAATGGATATTGGCGCTATGCCGGGCGCAGATAGTGCCGGTTATGCGGGATTCACCGACCAAGTTAATCATCATTTTGTCCGGATATTTGGGTCTGCGTTGTTAATGTCCGCCATTACAGCAGGCATTACTTATAACCAGCAACAAAACCAACAAAACGGGGTTTATACAGCTCCGAACGCCAATAGTGCGATGAGTAATGCGCTGGGACAACAACTAGGTCGAGTCACCTCACAAATGATCGCGAAAAACATGAATATCGCGCCGACTTTGGAAATAAGACCTGGCTATAGATTCAATATTATCGTGACGAAAGACTTAACTCTAACCAAACCGTATCAAGCATTTGATTATTAAGGTTTACACCACAGGAGTCATTTATGAAAAACAATAGCATTTTAGCCGCTAAAAAAATATTGGTAGGGGTGTTGACCGCAACTGTCATGTTTAGTCCATCCATTTCAGTCGCGGGAGTTCCTGTAATCGACGGTACGAACTTGACACAAAACATTATGACCGCGGTCGAAGAAATCGCTCAGACAATAAAGCAGGTTCAAGAATATGGTACTCAATTGGAACAGTATTCAACGCAGATACAGCAATATGAAAATATGTTGCAAAACACAGCGTCGCCAGCGGTCAATATTTGGGATAGAGCGACCGCAACTATGGGACGGCTTCGTGGAACCATTGATACCGTCACCCGGTATAAAGACAGATTCGGTAACATTGATAACTATTTGGCAAAGTTTAAAGACATAAACACCTATCGGGGGTCGCGTTGTTTTAACGGCGACGCCTGCACGAATGCCGATTTAGCCGACTTACGCGACTCTGTACACCTTGGCTCGGAGGCGCAACAGTCAGCAAACAAGGCCGCAATAGAAGGCCTAGATAGCCAACAAACAGCACTAGAAGCGGATGCCGCAACTCTCGAAGATATTCAAGCAGCGGCACAAGGCGCCGATGGTCAAGTCAAGGCTATCGGATATACCAATCAAATTGCCAGCCAACAGGCCAATCAGCTTCTACAAATACGTGGATTGCTGATAGCGCAACAAAACGCCGAAATAACCCGCAATCAGGCCTTGGCCAATAAAGAAGCGCAACAACAAGCCGCATCCGACAAGGCCCACGAAGTGCCCTATGCATACCGGGATAATGATGGCTGGGCCATCAGGTAATTGCGCATGTCCATTAAATATACCTTGGTCGTTATTTTTATCGTGGCCGCTATTGCAACAACCGTCAGTAACTGGGATGAGTTGGTCAATCAAGGCGAAGACTCCTTGCCAGTGGCTGAGGATACCGAGACGGATGCAGATGCGGATGCGCTTATTGTTAATGAAATAAATTGTAGGCACGAAAACCTCATTCGCATCGCCAATGAAAAAAAGCGGAGACGACTAGCCTCCGCTTGCGCCCGCCGTGTGACTTTCGGTGCTGCGAACAATCGAAACTGGTCAATCAAATAGCGCGAGAAACGGCAAATGAATAGACAAATATTCTTGTTTTTAGCCTTCTTGATGCTCGCATCCACTGACGCCTTAGCGGCAATAGATGGGCCGAACATTATGGACGATGTTCAAGGTCGGTTTGCCGGTGCTGCGGCGGGGTGGGCCGCCGCCATTACTGCACGAGCGACCTGGCTATTCTGGGTATTGGCCTTAATTTCTATGGTATGGACGCATGGTTTTTTACTATTGAGAAAGGCAGATATTGGCGAGTTCTATGCCGAATTCCTCCGTTTCACTATTACCACAGGGTTTTTCTGGTGGCTTTTGAGTAACGGGCCTGCAATGGCAACCAGCATTTTTGCATCAATGCAAACGTTAGGGTCAAATGCGGCCGGATTGGGCGCGGTAACGCCGTCCGGCATTATCGATGCAGGATTCCAAGTATTTGGAAAAGCGATTACCGCTTCATCAATCTGGGAACCGGTAGAGGGCGCGGCGCTAATTATCATGGGCGCAGTCGTGCTAGTGATCATGGCCCTGATCGCCACTAATATGCTTGTGCTCTTTGTTAGTGGATGGATTCTTGCCTACGCAGGCGTTATATATCTTGGCTTCGGCGGTGGTCGATGGACCACGGACATGGCCATCGGCTTTTACAAAACGGTATTGAACGTCGCCATCCAATTGATGGCAATGATTCTGATTGTTGGAATTGGACAAGCCTTTATCAATGATTATGTGGCGGCAATGGAAGCCGATATGACCTACGCGGATATGGGTTCATTTCTCGTAGCAGCAGTGGTCTTGCTGCTATTGGTCAATAAAGTGCCCCCAATGCTTGGGCAAGTCGCATTCGGAGGGGGAACCGGCGCACTTGGTAATGGATTTGGAGCCGGCTCGGCAATGGCGGCTGCCGCAACTGCCGGGGCGGCTATTGGCGTTGCCGGTGGAGCGATTGCTGCCGGAGCAACAAATATTAGCGGTGGCATTCAAGCCATTATGGCGGCATCAAATAAAGCAGCGGAATTCGCCGGCAGTGGGGCGGACGGAGCTTCCAGAATGACAGCCGACTATCTTCAAAGCAGTCAGAGCACCGCTAACGGTGGTTCTACCTCAAACTCAACAACTCCACTTGGCGAAGCAATGGGGGGTAGTGGTTCGTCAAAGCAGGCAAATGATTCCAAATATGGACCATCAATGGTTAAAAATCTTGCAACCGGAATTGGAGAGGTTGCAAAGCAAAAAATTAAGGACAGAACCAACAATACGTTTGGCGGACAAGTCGCGGCTGCAATTAGCAACAGTGCTCAATCAACACCCACGTTTGGCGGCGATAGCCTATCGGGATCTGATGAAACAGTAGATCCGGATGAAGAGGTCGCGGCATTCACCAACAACGATAGCGGTAATGCACATTCAGCATAACAGGAGAGCAATTCATGAATGCTATAAAGCTTTGTATTGTTGCAATCAGCATACTCCCGATGCTAGTGCATGCTCAGCCTAACAATCAGAGTCCACAACAACAAGAGCGGATCGTATGCTCTATCACTGCTGCCGCGAAATACGATATACCTGCAAATATTGTGCTGGCAATCGCCGAGAAAGAAGGCGGAAAGCCTGGGCAATGGGTAAGGAATACCAACGGCACTCACGATGTGGGACCAATGCAATTCAACACCTCGTACCTAACCCAATTGGCGAAATATGGCATTACGCCAGAAGACGTAGCCCGCTCAGGTTGCTATCCCTACGATTTAGCCGCATGGCGACTGGCCGTTCATATCAAAGACGATAAGGGTGATTTATGGACAAAAGTCGCCAATTATCATTCAAGAACCCCTTATTACAACGGAGTGTACAAAGCCGATTTGATGGTAAGGGCCAACAAATGGGCCGATTGGCTGGATGCATTTTTAAAGGGCGGAATAGTAGAGGTTGTTCAGGTACAGAAAACAGACTCGACACCTGTTCAAGCACAACCCGAGCCCATAACGCCGGTATATAAAAAACCGATGCAAATACACGCCGCAAGCATGGCATATATCCCTCGCAAAATTATGGTTAGTTCTGACTAACAACCATATTTTAGCCGCTAAAAAAGAGGAAGCACGAAATGAACTATCCTCGTGTAGTTGTCGCAGATGGCACCATCGAAGCCATCAAGTGGTTTTCCCTGATCCTAATGGTGATCGATCACACCAACAAATATCTATATAAGGGAGCCATTCCTGTTTTATTCAACATAGGCCGTTTGGCAATGCCGCTATTTGTTTTGGTCCTTGCCTATAACCTTGCAAGGCCAATGGCCTTCGAACGTGGTGTGCATATCCGGATAATAAAGCGATTAGCTTTGTGTGGATCGCTGGCAACACCGGCCTTCCTTGCCCTCGGTGGATTACTTGCTGGGTGGTGGCCGTTAAATTTTATGTTTGCGTTGTTGGTTCTCACCCTCACCATTTATCTAATTGAGTATCAAACAATCACGGGCTACCTAGCTGCTGCGTTAGTGTTTGTGCTGGGCGGTTCAGTGGTCGAATATTGGTGGCCTGGACTTGTGCTGGGCTTATCGGCATGGTGGTACTGTAAAACACCAAGGCTTGCTCCAGTGATTATTGCAGTTATATCCATTCTTTCCTTACGCTTGATCAGTGGCAATTATTGGGCACTGGCCGTACTGCCAGTTGCATTGTTGGCATGCTTAGTGAGATTGCCAATCCCGCGCGTTCAATGGGCTTTCTATGCCTTTTACCCATTGCACCTAACCGTTCTGTGGATCATTTCCATGACAGACACCGCATTTACCAATCTATAAGGAAATATTTATGACCAAGAAACGACTAGCAATATTCGCATTACTTTCGACCTGCGCAAACGTTGGCAATTCACAAACATTCCACGTTGAACCGATTACAGCGAACGTAGTAGCTGAAGATGCTTACGGAACCCCGCAATCAAATACCGTAACAGTCTTATTCGACAATCGTAGTGTTATTTTCCGCCCGAACTTTAGCGACTCAACCATTCTTGACGGTGCCCAGAATGCCGCCTTGATAACGGTCCGAGGGAGAACCAGTACACCTATACCCAGCGTCAAAGATGAACAGCTTGCATTGTCAAGGGCGTTATCTGCCCGAAAATATCTGATAGAGCGCGGCGTGTCTCCTTTGAAAATTCACGTGAATTACGCTTCCGGATCTGATTTTATCGCAGACAATTCAACACCCGAGGGAAAGCGTCAAAACCAGAGGGTTGAAATTGAACTGGTGTACGTCACACCGACAAGCAGTTACTCGTCGGTCCCCCAATTGTAGGAAAGTAAAGTACCTACCCACAGTAACCTTGCCGGCATTTTTTGTGGTTTTATTTTATCGATCACGCATTTCACCTTAAATAAGCGATAATCGGCATTCCGTCCGTATGAACAATACGCCAGCAATGGTTTTTTTAAAGAAAGAGAATTTTATGGCAGCACGAGTAGAAGGCAAAGTAAAGTGGTTCAACGATGATAAAGGCTTCGGTTTCATTGAGCAAGAGGGCGGCAAAGATGTCTTTGTCCACTTTAGTGTGATCCAAGGCAGCGGTCGGAAAAGCCTGATCGAAGGCCAGCGCGTGACCATGGAAGTGACCTCTGGGGCTAAGGGCCCACAAGCTGAAAACGTGACGCCTTTATAGTCGTCTCATCAGAGGTTAAGCAAAGCGTTAAACCCGATCCGGTCTAATCGCTTGTTTTGCAGGAAGGCACTATATAAATACCGGTTAATCAAGTCGCATACTGGCGAGGCAATACTGTTTCATGCCATCCCACCATCAACGCCATCAACATCGGTGGTGGATCGGGTCTGCAACGAAACCACGCTTTCAGCATGCATCTTGATTTCCTAACTACCTGTTTTTATTATAAATAATGACGTGAAATCTCGACAGTTTAACATAAGATACGTTATGCGAAGTCACACACATTCAAACAAACAACAAGGTATAACTGAGGTTTTTATAAATGGTGTTAACGCCGCATTCAGCGGCTCGTCCGCTGCAATGCTTTGTTAGCAGTTTAAAATTGGCAAAGTGCTACATATAAAAGCTATAGCTAACTTGTGGTTTCTCATTTTCCTCAACATACTTCATTATTTCGCCAACTTTCCGTGAACATTCCAGAGTGATGGGATACCGTCCGTCAAATTGCGTATTGTTCCAATTCATCTTAGTCAGCCCAAGTACTTCCTCACATAAATCTTCCAAAGAAGAGTCGTGTTCAAAAGCTCTGATTTCGAGTGGAGATGGAACATACATTCCCGGATAAGTCTTGTAAAAATTGACGGCTCCCTTTGTATAGAGAATGGCCTTGCTTTCCGATAGTGACAGCAATGTTCCTCTTACGGGGGGATACTGTTCGTAGCTGTAGAGCCGTACTTTGGACTCCATAATGGTTATGAAGTCTTTCATTCTTATACCCTTGCTTTCTATTGCTTTGATAAACCCCCTAATCTCTTCTTCCCGGAAGTTGCTGGACTTATGAATGACAATCCGCGCAGGCATTTGCATCAAAGCATGATCATACTCATTCAAAGCGTTCATTAACAACTCGAACGCTTGCCCTTCGTTCATGTAAGGTCGTCGGTCGCTCTTATTTAACTGAACTGGAGAGCCCCTGAGAATCACTCCATGACCAAACTCATCAAAGACCTGTGCCAAACTGGTTGATACGGTCTCATTATCACGACTTTTATAAAATCCAATTCCCACATAGCAGGTCTTTGGCTTATGCGTTTCCTCCACCAATCGCCAAGGAATTGTCTTATTTCCCTTGTAGTAAAGTGCAGTACAAAAGTTCCACGCTCTCGTCGCATCATCCTGCTGCCCTTTATTACCGGTATCAATAGACAATGACTTCTCTAAAACAAGCTGTAAAGGTTTGCCCAAGTGCATGGTCTTCGCTTTCAAAAAACGGCGGAAGTTATGTTCTAATGAATCATTGGCTTTATCATCGTCAGAGTCGCCATCATCGCTCTCGGGATCTTCTTCCTTTCCTTTTTCCTTAGTCAGAGCATCGAACATATCATTTGGAATGACGCAAATAATTACATCCACTGGACGGTGTTCGGAAAGAAAGCGGATTTGATCAAAGTACAGATCAACACATACCCTGACTCGCTGTTCCCTCGATTCGATTTTCAATGTTTTGTTTAACTCTGACTTTTGAATGGTTCTGGTTAGCGTCGGACCATATAAGAACTTCGCATAAAACCCATGATGCTGTGTGAATCCACCGAATCCTCTAAAAAGATTTGAATATTTTGACTCTTTACCCTCGATTCCATCTTGGCATTTTGCTATCCAGAGATCTAAAAGATCGACACCTTCTCCGCGTCCAACTATTCCCAGTCTCAACTCGCTCTGCCGGAACTCATCGTTTTTGTCATATACGCCAAGTGTTTCAATGCCTGCCTTTGGACAGATGTGTGTTCCATTGGCAAACTCCAGCTTTGGCTCATCAAGGATCTTAATCTGCACTGACATCCTCCTCTTCCAACACCTCTTCCAGCTCTTCGTTTTCTTCGAGTGAAATATTGGACAAACATTGGAATTCGACCAATTCGCCAAATGTGATCAAATCGTTATCGTTACGGCTATTTGCAAGGAAATACCCGACGAATCTAACTTGATCCCTAACGGAATTGTTATGCTCAAGACGCTTCTGCTTTGAGAGAAGATCGTCATGGAATCGATTTCGCTTATACAGATTCCATGTGTAATACCAGCTCGGTGTAACAGTGGCATACCATTGTGAGTCAACATCAATAAATGAGATGTCAAACGCTAAGTGCTTAAAGAAGGCTACTTTCGTTGGGTCTTTCGTCTGGTATTTCTTCTCAAAAACTCTTCTTCTTGAGAGCTTTTTACCCACCCATTCTTCCCTTCTCTGATCAGAGTCTTTTTCATCAGGCAAAAAGTAAAATTGGTTTTGTTGCTTGCTCCAATTCACATTGAAGGCTAGAAGCTGGTCCCGGAGAGTATCTTTGATCAGATACTTGAATAGATTTTGATATTCAACGAGCTCATGTTGTGAAATATCTTCCGTCGTCAGCTCTTCGATACTTCCAACGTCTACTATGGATCTGAAAGCCGACTCTCGCTCCATGTCATAGAACGTGAAAATGCGATTCTCAAATACAGCCCAACCATGACAGCCTAATCCGGCAAGTTGTAAAGCTAGCCTCACTAAAAGATGCTTGTTTGGGTGTTTCCCTTTGTAGTTTAAATCGCGCTTGGCTGCAGCAATTGTGCTTTCTTCGTCGATGCACAATTCGGCCAAATATAATGCACTTGGGGGTGTAACCTCAATGAGGTTTGAAACTAAGATATATGGGGCATTCTCAGGCGCGTTTAGCGCTTTAACCGATGTTTCTACATCACCGAGTATTGCTCGGAACTCCTGCAACATTCTCTCTTGTGCTGGCAATCGTAAACCGGTGATTTCAGCCAATACATCACCAGTGTCAATAATGTGTTCCTTCGCATCAAAACGAATTTCATCACCGATGGCGTTATCAATCGCATTCTGTGAGTAGCTTTTCTGCTTAGAACGCAGCATAAAAATATAGAGCTCGTCAAAGGCATTCTTGTAATTGCGTTTCTTAAATTGCTCTAAGGTCGATTTGACCTTTTCAATGTCTGTGGACGAGGTCACTTGAAAGGCAACTCTATCCTGCTCATCCCCTAAATCAATGCCAGGGAAATTCTTGTGTTTTCTATTCAGGTTTACCAAATTCGGACACTGGTAAACCTCCTTCAGGATAGGTATCCAGGCATCTTCAGAAATAAGGTTAACATCAAGCCTTCCTTGTTTTGTCGCCAAATCAATTTCGGTTATCAGCCTGCTGACAACTTCTCGTAGTTGATTTTCAATCTCAATCTGTTTCAATAAAATAATCCAGTTTTATGAAATTCTATTTATAGCTATCTGACCCGATGGCTCCGCTCCGCGGAGCCATCAAGTTATTATCTAGGTCTGCATATCTTGTACACTATCCGCTATTGCCCATTTTCGCACGAATCTTTACGGTCACCCCTTAACGCTGGAAACTGCCAAAAACAACTTGATTCTGGTATAAAAATCACAACTGGAAACGGAAGTGGGCGATAGATGGATAGGCACAAAAATAGTGCCTTTCCTTGATTGGTTACAATTTAAAACCGACATAGGCTACAACAAATTTTTTCTCACTTGGGGACAATCGAAAATGGATGCGACCTGGGATTCCGCCAGTGAAATAAATGTGACGACCAAACTCTTGTTCGGTGTCGGTCAAATCGTCGTAGAAGTTCGATGACTGGCGACGTTGATCATGTTCGCCATCTGCTTCTTTGATGGAAAAGACCGGTATGCCCTGACCGTCCCAGTCTAGGGAATCTTGATTTAATACTTCGAGCGTTTTTAGCGCCTGTTTATAAGGAGCTCCGCTCGTTGCGAGATCATTAATTTGGTTTTTGACGCATGCGAGGAACCGTAAGCCCGCAAATTGCGATTCTCGGTCCATCCAGAATTGTTTTGCCGAAGGAAGTTTCTCAAATCCAAGTGTTTTGAGCCATTCTTGATGCTCATCCACATGCGAAGGCACGCTAGCATTGGGAATTTCCTTTTGCTGGTGATACTCCTCCCCATCCTCATCAAGAGAAAGACAGTCAACACTCACCCAAGGCTGTAGCCATCCTGAATGTGTGTGGAAACTGATCGTGCCCGTTTCGAGGAGAATTGCCCATGCAAGTGCTTCGGAAGGTTGGCCGCAGATGGTTTTGGCTTCGAACAATTCGGCTTTGCTAAGCCATTTTTCAAACCCCTCTGAAAAAGGTGATTTTGTGTGGAATTCTTTCAGGAAAAGCCAAGTTTCATGGTGTTGTGGCCCAGCCAGTAACATTTGCAAGGTTTGGCCAGGTGCCACTTCGCAGCCAGTTAAAGCTACTTTGGAATTCAAGCTGATTTTAGCGTTTAAACGTCTCACTCGTCGCAATGTTTGGATAAGCAGATTTACCGTCTTAATCGCATCCTCAGAACACAAGGGTTCCTCATGGCCGGACGCAGATTCGAGAAAAAGTACAGGAGCTGCCATGCTTAATCCTCTAGCAGTTCATCGAGAGCGTTACCCCACTCATCGAAAAAGCCGGTCGGCCAATCGCTAAAACGTCCGTTATCAAGCAAAACAGGAGATTCACACTCCGAAATACCGGTCTCAACATCTCGCGTAAAAAAGTGAACTGCCACATTACTGGCAACAATATCCTTACGTTTCGCAGCTAACCGTATGCCATTTAGTAAGTGATCGCTGTGTGTTTCGACAATGATCTGAACTCCATCCGCTGCGCAAAGAGAAAGTAACAAACCAAGCGCTGATTGACCACGCGGATGCAGATGAGCCTCCGGATTTTCTAGTAACAAGACAGAACCCTGAGTAGCAGACAAACAGGCCACAATAATGGGTAGACTGTAAGTCAAACCAAAGCCCACATTCGACGGGCGATACTGCCGACTGGCAACGTCCCCGGTTATGCCTTTATATTCATAACGCAAAGATGCCGAATCTGCCAGTTCAACCAGTTGCGCTAAGGGTCGTACGCCGGGGCTGAGTAACTGTAACCAAGCTGCCGTCAGATCCTGTAAACTATCGGTCGGTGCAACAGATCTCATCAACTCGACATCTTTATTATCTCGAAGTCTGGCCTCGGGATAACGACGTGCCGACGGGATTTTCATTTCCGCGTTACGGCTCAAGTAATCTACGGTGAACTCGCCGCGAGAACCTAACGTACCTTTGTCGCGGTCAACGGAACTGGTCTGCAAGTATTGTATGGCTGGCGTCATACGATCTGCTTGGATGAATTGAAATCCGTTCAGTGCACTGGCCAAAATTGATATATCTCCTTCCAGCCTAGCTTCTAGGGTATCCGCATCTGGTGTAGCCCTACAATTCCAACGTAAGTAGCCCTCATCTGTTGCCAATGCCAGCATCACATCCTCGGTCTTAGCGCCATCAAATAACACATCCTCGCCACGGCCTAAATGAAGTAAGGGCCCTCGTAATGCCAGATGTGTTCCAGAAGGGTCGGCGTCGTGGGATTGTTTGAGTAGTGCAATTGCTTGTAGCACAGAACTTTTCCCAGAACCATTTAGACCAGTCAACACTGTCAGGGAGCCCAAATCAATAGATAGGTTTTTTGCTGATTTGAAATGCTGCAAATTCAGAGCTTCAAGCATCAAGTACCTCCTGCAATATGTTACTCATTTCTTTAATGCGGGTATTTGATGCGTCTGCCGAACCAGTGGCATAGAGTAAGGAGCTTGCGAGAGAACTACCGGGTTTCAATCCATGTTGTAATTTGGATTTGACAAGAACTTGTTGTTCCGTCAGTCGAAGAATGTTTTCATCACTCTGTGCACTGAGCGCAATTAACTGGGCCTCAAACAAACCTCTGTTGATCGGCGTACGCGTATAGCTATTCACGCTTTTGCGGAATACATGCTTGCCAAAAATAGATTGAGCGGCTTTGAGTGCGCGATCAAAAGCCTGTGTTGCGAAAGACCAACGCGCGTCATCCCAGTGGCGTAGAACTTTTTCAACGGTATCGTTTAAAAAATCATCCAGTGTTTGGTTGAGAGGCCTTTGAAATGGCTTGCCAAGCTGCCAAAGAGCTACAAAACGTAAGACAAGTTCAAGATCTTGCTGACGCTGAGTTTTGATTTTTCTTTCGGTGACATTCAGGAATGCTTGGCTTTTTGCGAGTACCTGTAACTTCTTGCGCCAGTTACCCGGATAAATTGCGTTACGGATTTCCTGTGCGTTAAGAGGCATTCCGCCTTGATTTAGGCGGGCAAAAACATTGAATTTGACGGCTGGAGGTGTGCTAGCCCGGATTATATTAGCGGTAATTTCTAGTTCGCTGATACGGCGCTGAAATTTTCGATCCAACTCATCAAACGAAGATTTATTGAGTTCCTTTAAATACTGTAGATCATTCAAGCGTAGAGGGTCGAGTTTTGCTTCGGTTACCCGATTAAGTTCAGCAAAATCCATAAAATGGAACAGCGTACAGAGCCGTTGCAAACCATCGACCACCGCGTAAACACCGTCTTCATCTTCGCTTAGATAAAACGAGGGCAGCGGAATCCTCAATAAAACGGACTCAATCAAGCGGCTTTTTCGTTTGACATCCCAGACATTGGCTTGGCGCTGAAAGTCGGGTGTCAAATCCAGCTCGTCATTTTTCAGACGGCTCTGAAGTGTACTGATTGAAATTGTTTTGACCTGAATATCGATTTTCGATGGATCAAAAGGTACCTCGATGTCGGGAAATTCCTCGCCTTCCTTTTCCAGTCCGCTTTCGTCCTCTTGAATATAATTTTGATCGTCTCTGTCGTCTTGCATGAATTAATCGTTTAAAAGCGCATATAAAAATGGTGGCATATCATGGTCGTGAGCATTGTGGGCTTCCAACAATGTTCAATGATTAGAACTACCCAGCAAAAAGTTTTCATGATAAATGATCTAATCTCCTTCAAACTCCGCATTCCCAAACTTCAAAACCCTGCAATTCTCTTTAACAGCTCGTTGCATAGCATCATCAAACCCATCCTTTTGAGACGTTGCCTGAATCTCGATGGAAATCTTCATATCGACGCCAAGCTTGGACGTAAATTGTTCGACAACTTCGTCGACAATAGTGGCAAAATCGATTTTAGCTCGAACAGGGTCAAGATTGATCGTTCCATAGAAGTGCTTTTTAGCTGGCGTACTGACGGGCGATGGTAAATCTACTGGTGGGCGTACTGTTGGTTGCGTTTTATCAACCCCATTAACATTAGCCCCCTCCCCTTGCATAGAGGGCGTTACGCGCTCAACAGGTTTCAAAGTTTCCTTGTACGCTGCCGCCGTTTCACGCTCAATCAATAACGACGACTCATCCAAGATGATACTGGCACTCTCGCCAAAAATAAAACCCAGATATTTGTCACCACTTTTGCCACTGGCAAAGCCGAAGAAGTCTTGCGAATGCAGACCAAGATTGATGGCGTTTTTGAACACGTCATCCTTTACTAAGCGAGGCAGATACAGATAATGGCAGCAATCTTGCCATACTTTCAACGCACTGATTTCGGTGATACCGTCTTTGAAATACCAACGCTTCAACAAGTTCATCAGATGAATGGGCGACCATTCAAAAATCAGCCATTCCTCTTCCCTAAGGCGACTTTCAATCTCTTGGATGAGATTAGGCGCTGTGGTTGAAACCGTGACGACTTCCCAATTTAACTGTGGTTTGCCACTAATAAAATCCTCGGTCGGGCAGATTAGCCACTTGTAGGTTTCACGAATCATCTGCTGCAATGATTGTTCTGAGCCCTCTTTATGTTTCTTGGCTTGTTTGACCTGGAATAGATCAAGATTCAGTTTTTCATTACTGATGTCTGAAACAATCGACTGCCAAGCCAAATAGGTTTTCGCCTGGTCCCGTAATCGATTGGCCACATCAAAATCGGCGGCTAAAAAAATCAGTCGATTTTGCTTTTGACGCGGCTGATCACCACGGAAGCGCAAAATCTGTTCAGCCGCTGCAAAAGCTTGGTTGTTGGAATCTTTGCTGTAGCAAGCTTGAGTGATGGGTAAAACCACCAGTCGCGGACCAACGCCATAGTCATCAGATACATCCGCCGAAGGCACAAAAACGTGGATACCGGCAAAGACATGACTAGAGCCAAACGCTCGGCGCACAAAATCTTTCAATAGCGGCTGAACATGGTCCTTATCACTCATTTGTTGCCTGCGGCTTTCCATCTCCCGCCGCAAATTCGGCTTGGTATCAAACCAAAAGCGATCTTCTTCCGCATACAGGTAATGCAATCGATCCCGCAAGCGTTTCAGCACATCTTCAAACACGCTGATGGTTTGGCCTGGTTGGACACTACCCAGCAATACATGATCAGCTTTAACGCCGCGTATCATCTGGTCTGATGTTGAAGGCGCACTACCTAAAAAGATTGTGCGGGCTGCGCGTCTGGCTGCTTGCACACTGCCAAAACGGGTATCTTTGCCATCAATGTCAAAGGGTTCAGAACGCGTGCCGTCGATTTCTTTCTCGATGATAGGTTCCCAACCTTGCGGCAAGTAATGGATGCTTTTATTGCGGACATTGCTATCGTCCAAGGGAATTGAACCCGGCATGATCAACGCATCGCGATTGTCAGAATTCCACAAACGATGAATCACGATTGCCATATATTGCAACACACCACGAGTACGTTGAAATTTATCCAGCGTTGACCAGTCTTCATAGAGTCGATCAAAAATCTCCGGATGAATCGGATAAGACCGCCGCAAACGATCTTCGTAATGATGGCTCTGGGTTTCGGTTGGAAATTTATTACCACCTTGCCGGTACAGCTCTGCGAATTGTTGGCAGACAGCATCCAACTCAGCGGTATCCCCCACGCTATCAAACAATCGCCGCCGCACAATCTCAAAAGCTTCTTCAGTGGCTACAGGCTTCCAAACTGACTCAACCCGAGCAAAGTATTTTTCCAAAGAATTAAGCGCCCTCTGGCCGTTGGTTCCACCTACTTCTAAATCCGACTCGGGCAACGAGGCCAGTAATAACGCATTCGGTACTGCTTTTAAGGCTTCGGTTAAGGCTTGTATAAACGAAATGTTGCTATCAAACGTGCCAGCCAAATAATGCTGGCCCGGTTCAAACTGGCGAATAAACGCCACCAACTCATCAATCAAAATCACGCACGGCGCTGCTTGCTGTAGCAGATTGATCAGCACTTCCTTACCTGGCGATGTGCCATCATGATCGGCCTGTTTCACTAACTCATAACCGGCTTTGCCTGCCAACTGCCAAGCCAGTTCACCCCACAGCGTATTGACCTGTATGCCATCGTGCGGCAAAGCCTGGCTGGGTGATAACTTGATACCATCAAGTACAGCTACCCGCGCATAAGGCAAATCGTTAATACCTGCTGCATCCAGAATAGGCGGAATGCCCGTCAATTGCCGGGTATCGACTTTACGTGTTGCGAGGTGAAAAACCGTCAGCATGGTATGTGTTTTACCGCCACCAAAGGCCGTTTGTAATTGAATGACTGGGTCGCCACCGTGACCGCTTAATCGCTGCACTACCGAGGTCAACAGTAAGCGCATACCTTCAGTGATAAAGGTTCTGGAAAAGAACTTTTCGGCATCTTGATATTCAGCGGGCGCATTGCCGGAAGCCACCAAACTTATGTCGGCAGCAAATTCAGATTGCTTAAAAGTGCCTTCGAGCACGTCCTTGTGAGGTTTAGCGATTTCACGCCAGGGTTTAAGACTCATGATTTATCCTGTTACTGTCCAATCCATATTGGACGATAGCGTTTGTTGATTCACAATGTTCGGATGGGCATCAATTGCGCGTAACTGACGCTTTAATGATTGCTTGAGTGCAGCGGGATCAATGGCTCGTGGGCGCAATTTAGAATGTTTTTCCGGTTGTTCGAGATGCAACACCACCTTAATGGCTTTGCTCTGGATCGCTTTCTTGGAAAAATCACTCTCAGTGGGCTCATTTGCCCTGATTTTCGCGGCAAACAACCCCGCCAAAGTATCCCTGACCTTGGCCGCTATTTCATCGCCAAGGTCTTGCGGCTTAGTGCGTTGATGTTCTCGATAATCTTTAATCTCGATCAACCAACAAACACGACTGGATAGACAAACCATATCGACCGCTTTTGCACCGCCACAGGTACTTTGAAATTGATTCCGAAAAAATGACCAATCATCATATTTTTCGGCCAGGCATGATGCGCCGAAATCAAACCGAAGTCGCCCTTCAATCAAAACAGTCATTGGTCTCCATCCACTGCGATAAAACGGTCTGATTGGGCTAACTCTTCATACAGCATCACAAAAGGATTAATATCATCTACCGAATCGCCTTGCTGCACGTCTATGCCCTTATCCGTTTTACCCAGTGCAAAGTAACGCTGAGGGATGAATTTGAAAGGCTTCTGCGCGGTTAGGATTTCGATTTCCCGCAATAAAAACAAACTATGCGTGCCTATAACGACTTGGATGCCCTGTTGGCAAAGGAACAGCAGCGCCGCAGCCACGTCTTTGATCAACTTGGGGTTGAGATTGCTTTCCGGTTCATCCCAAAACAGCGTATCGCCCACTTCCAAACTACCGTTTTCCAGCAAATGTAACAGCGTGGCAATCTTCCTGACGCCTTCGGCAACCAATGTAATTTCCCGTGGTTTCGATCCAGGAGAGGCCAGATAAAACTTGCCGCCTTCCAGTTTTAAACTGCCGCCAACGTCAGTATGTAGTTGCTTTAAATCGCTCTTAATAAATTTCGGCGGATTTTTTAGCATGTTGGCCGACAAATTCAGCGCCAAATCCCGATAGGTTTCATCAAACTGAAATTCACGATTTTCGTAAGCGGCTAAAAAACCCTCGAAAAATGAAATCATTTCCTTGCTAGGAAGATAAACACCTTTCCCATAAATGGCATTTCCGGTTAATCGTTCCTGCGTTTGCAATACTACGTTGTCAACTGAACGGTTTGAAAATGAAAAATCCCACTTTGTCTCATCGCTTGGTATGGGAATTCCAGGTAAGTCCGGCAACAGCATGGGGACAGGTAGGAAGACGCCAACCATCGCTGAAAGCTTGCTTTTGCCGTCGCTACCAGAGGCCACCAGACTTCCAATCTTGTCGGGCTTAAACAGATTTTGTAATCGCTCGGAAAAATAATGTTCAACCTTGGCATCGGAAATGAGAGATTGATTCTTAACGAATGCATGCCAAGCATGTGAAAACAAGTAGGCTAGCTTCAGAAGATGGGTTTTACCCGTACCGTTCTCGCCGATGATGACATTCAAGCCAGGTGAAAATTTCAGGTCGGCTTCTCTAAAAACGGTGAAGTTGTGTAAAGTTAAATGCTTGATCATGGCTACTCCGCAAACATATCCAAGCCCAATTGCTCACCTTTATGGCCAGCTTCTGCCGATGCGGCCAGAATTTCCGGCCAGGCGATGATCAGTTCGTTATAGGCTCTGGCATCTTCGGCCCAGCCTTTCCTTTCGCAGAGGGGGTAAAGCCGATAAGCCAATTGGCGCATGGCTTCGCTACGTTCGTGCATGCGGGCCAATAAGCTACCGGCGGCGGTTTCGCCTTGTTGGTTGAAGACGCGGATCAAGTGATGTAAGGCTTCCCAAATGGGTTTTCGGTGATCGTGTTCTGGCGACCAATCGCTAGGATACTGCGCCCATTTCAACAAACGGACTTTGCCGGCACCTGATTCAATGACGCCAGCTTCGGCAACACCGGCTACGCTCGTGCCTTTTGCGCGAGCCAATACATCGGCCTTGCCGAATTCACCTTCACTCCAGCCCTGTTCATCGAACCAACTCAAAGCAAACTGAGTATCGGCGTCGAAATCATCGCCACCTTCGATGATGGCTCGGTTGATCAGGAGCAGTGCATCATGTACGGTCATCGCGCTGCCATCGGCTTCGAGTACTGCTTCGTATTTAGAGAAAATCGCCATCCCTGGGCCAATAACCGCCTGAGCTAAATCGACAGGAGCGACAGGAGAAACGCCTTCCGCTCCTCCAATCATCACATCGATGGCGTCGCTAAGTTCTTGTTTCAGCTCCTTGATGAACTCACGACGGGAAATCGTCGCAGCGTTTGCTTCGCGTGGACGACAGACCAGAACGATGCTGGATGCCAAAGCGTTAGTACCGGAACCAATCATTCGATTTGCCAACTCGGTTCTCATCGGCCATGTGCCCGTAATGGCAAACCCCGCCCGCAACACGGCTTCCAGAAAAGTTTCCCAACCTGTATTACCGGTACCAACATCGGTTGTGTCAGATTGCTTAAATGCATAATAAATTGTCGTAGGAAATGCTGGATGCGCTTGCTCTGCAAGACGATGCATTGCTTTTGTCATGCCATCCAGAAAAAACTCTTCTGCCTTTTCTTTACTACCATGGCGATACGGTGTTGCAACAAGTTCTTCTGCTTTTGGGACTTCCATTGTTGCAAATAAACTGGGATAAATCGGGCGTAGAGCGCGACGAAGCCAGACGTAAAAGAAATCGGAGAGATCGGCGTATCCGATGTTGTCATAGTAAGGAGGGTCCGTAGAAATAACCTTTGAGAGACTAATATCTTGCCGTTGCGCATCAGCCTGAATCACTTTGCCTGAATAAACGGCTGAACCACCGCTAGATATAAGAAGATTATCCGCTGTATATTTAATTGCGTTTTCCCAGCAAATTGATTTACCGGCAAAAAAATTTGATTCAGGAAAATCCCAAGTCATTGGTAACGCTTGTCGTTTGTAAGTCTGCATTACTTGTTCACCTGAAGATTTCCAAGTAGCAATTGAACTGCCATAGTCAGCCAAACGATCAATTGCAAATGCCAAATATACAGCCACGGCCTCCGCATAAGCCTTAGCCCCAATCCCGCCCGAATCCAATCCTTGAATATCACCGTTCATACCAGCAATCAATGCATCCGTTTCTATCTTATCCAGAGCTTCCTGTACTAAATCGGAGAAGGTGGTCAATGCTAACAATTGGCGGGAGGTAAAAAGGTCGCCAAAGCCTTGCATTCCATAGTTGGGCGTTTTGAAGTCTCGTGGATTATTTGGCAGCTTGGTTTCTGGTCGCCATTCTGGTTTCGCTTGTAAAGCAATTTCTTCCATGCCTTTTGTTGGCACGAGATAATTACGGCCCCTCACTCCTTCCGCAATAACAGCCATAAGCTTTTGTCCTAAACGACCAGCTTTGCCTTCTGCCCGAATGTAGTTGTAATCAATAGCAACATCCGACATTAGACATAGAAAAGCATTGCGCTTTCCAGCCGTTGTTCCGTTCTTTGCCTTTTCAGGAGGCTTGCCTGTGCGTATTTCAAAATGATAGCTATCGCCATTAATAATTGGCTTAACATATACCTCTTTACCCGCCTTACTGGAAAGCATGAACGTAGTAATCAAAGGCACATCTACATGAGAATATGCGGGGTTTGGACTTTTAACTGTTCGAGCCCAAAGCCAAGCAATAACGGTAGCGGATTTACCTTTGCGTTCCTGTACGGTTGAAGAAGGATAAACCGGCTCGCCTGTGTCTAAATCGACTTGAGGATACAAATGTCCGATGCGTTTAAAAGCCTCATTGCCTATCCAATAACCATAGCGTCTAACATCTTCTACCAACCCTCTAACACCACTCCAATCATCAAAAGCATCGCGTGTAGCTGTTTTTTTGTTTGTTACAGGGGGCAAAGGACCAACAGGAATACGACCATGAAATATTTGTGGTATTTCGATCATGGCTTTGTTTATTAATACCGCCACTGGGTTTAAATCTGAAGCGTAGCTTTCCAATCCCAATCTCTGTGCCTCCAATGGTAGAGCACCTCCGCCGGCAAATGGATCATGAAACGCCGGTAGTTTTTCAGAATTAAATAAGGTGGCGGCATCGGGATGGCTTTTATTCAGTGCACAGGTTTCCCGCCAACTTTTCCAGATTTCTGCACGAGCTTCTTCCAGTAAAGCTTCATTATTAGTGTTCTCCCAAACAACCAGCTTGCGCAAAATGCCAAACAAGCGTTCCCGCTCAATTTGGGCCTGAGCTTTTGTCATGCCTGGCCCATATCCACGATTACCGCCCGGATCATTAACCATCTGTGCAAAAATTACCGCGCGTGCCGCTGCTAGTGGACGCCTTGCCCACCAGAGATGTAACCCACGAGGATGAGCCCCTATACCGGGTTGTTTTTCATGAGCACAAGCAATGTTAATGTCGTCGAGTGGCAGCGCGACTTCGATGAGTTTTTTTGGGGTTTTAATATTACTCATTAACAGTTAATTCATTATTTAGAGTTGGCTGCTCACGGAAATCGTTGATTAGATGCAAACAGTAGTTGACGGACGAAGTTACTAAATCTAACTCCGTAAGTGATGCTTCAAAGTTATTGTGAGCGTAACGGTTTCTGACTAAACCAAATAATCCAGCAAACAAATCTCTGTATGCTTGCTTTTCTTTGGGGGACATATCTTCAAAGAAATCTGAATCCTTTCCAAAAATCTTATTGACCAAGTCCGAACCATCGATTTCATGCGAGAAACCATAACTGTCGCAAATTCTTGTTTTCAATAAGACAAACGCCTTTCTTATGGCTGAATCAAATTGACCAGTTCTAATCAAAACACTTAGTTCTGTTCGCATATCTGCATCAACATAGTGCAGATTGTTTGACCAATTCTTTACTTGGTCTCTAATGGCGGGCAAGTCGAAATTAATGATGTCTTTTATGTCTTGAGAGCATGATTCAATCTGATTTTTCTCCAGAAAACGAATCATAAAACTCACATGACGAAATACATTATTATCTCTATTTAATGTTTCAGGCATTACAGATACAAAATATTGAAGGCGCTTCTGAAGTGCTCTTGCATCTAGTAATAGCTCTTTGCAATCTCGTCCCTGATCAAATTTCTCAGAAATGATTTCCGCATACTCCGCAATAGAATCAATTTCCTCCACTAATTCATCAATGTAAAGCAGCATTACCTATCCTTTCCGCTCACCAAATACATTGCAAGCCCGATGTAGCTCTAAGTTTTTCATCAGCAGTAACTAATGGCGCCTGATGAGAAATAGCCGTAGCGGCTATCAATCGGTCGCCCGGATCGCCATGCGTGACGATACCGCTTTCCGCTAAAGCAGCAATCGAAGGTGTCAATTGCAGAATATTCAGGCCTAGTGATTCAACGATGTCTTCCATGTACGACGTTGGGGTATGGTGTGCAGGTAGTATCAAGCGGTTTTTACGAAACAGCATAGCTATTTCCCAGAAACTGATTGCGGCGCAGGCAAGAGAACCTTGTTCCCGTCCTTGATCTAAAGCTTGTTGGGCGGCAACGGTTAAACGGTCTCGATTATCCGCCCAGAACAACAGGACGTTGGTATCACAGATTGTCAGCATCGGCTGTCCATTCTTCATCTAGCGGAGCCAGAATATCACCGACAATGACAGTCCCACGCAGAGCTTCTAGGCGTTTTAAGGCTGCTTCGCGTTTACTTTCACGGTGATCGGGTACGATTCGAGCAATGGTTTTGCCGTGCAACGTAATCGCAATTTCTTCGCCTTGTTGCACTTGCTTAAGATAATCCGGCAAGTGTTGGCGTAATTCAGTGACATTAACCGAGTTCATACACTCTCCAATTCTGTACAGTCGTTCTGTGCATTATAGGCTTTCAGCTCTGGAAAGTAAGTCTTCCAAATCGTAGTTAATGCTGGCAACGCCGAATTCAGGTTCCTGAGTAAACGGGTTTTTCAAGTAATACGGGCCTTGGTGGCTATCGCCATCGACAATGACAATGGCCAAAATGAATTGATCGGTTTGATTGAGGCCGTAGATGATTTCATTACGGCTAACGGTAATGGTGGATTGGCCTTTTGCACGGCCTTTGACTTCGATATGACGCGCCTGAGCGAGTTTGCCGTCGACGCTTGGCGGTTGTGAAGTAATGTCCCAGCCGCATTTTTCCATCGATACATCTTTAACGGTGTGACCTAAACGGATTTCGACATTGATGACCGCCTGCATGGCGATTTGCTCGATGCGTTTACGTGCGTCGGAATCTACGGTGAACGGCACTTCGCCTTTACGTTGCGCCAATAGACCTTGCGGAATGACCAAGGCTCCACCGATGACCACCGGCTGGCCGGATACCACGTTAGCCATCGTATTGAGTTCTTTCTTACGTTGTTCAAGGCGAGCCGTCAGTTCTTCGACGCGGCGCTTGGCGTTATCCGGTTGTAATCTTGGTTGCTTGCCGGCGGCTACATCATCAGTGAGCTTAATATAGCGGTCTGACCAATAATTGATTTCTTTGATCAAGCGTTCGTTGACAGCACCGAGTATCTTTTCAGCTTGCCGCTCTCGCCTGGTTTTGACTTCTTGATAATGGGCGGGAACCAATTGTTGGCTGGCATGGGTGAGAGCCACGCTATCCAGATTATTGTTCAACCAATGGGCTGCAAGTACTTCAGCCATTAAAGTGTGGTCGGCACTATCGATAGGTTGTAAATCCAGATGCGGTGCCCAACCGGCATGATTAGCATTGCCTTGCTGATCAATCTCGACAAACTGCAAGCGCCGCGAAACCTGTTTGTCGTCACTGGCCTGGCGAACGCTGTGGTCGATCATGAATAATACTTTCGGTTCCAGGCCCTCATCGTTGGGATCGACTAATACCGCACCTTGTTTGAGCTTGCTGCGATGGGCTTCCAGTTGCAAATCGGTGATGGCTTGCATCAACGGATGACCGGGATGGATTAAATCGGCCATGGGTTTGTTGTGTTGACGAATCAGGTTTTTTTCAAAACAGATACGTTCGTATTTTTTGAGAACCGGTGTACGAGTTTCCCCAATCACGCGGTCGCGTTCGCGGATAGTGGCGGGAACGTGGGTAATTTCAAAACGACCTGGTTCACGACTACGCATGTCCCCGCCCAAGGTTTTAAAAGCTTCGGTAAAAAAGGCCCGGATAAAATAGGGCTGTAATTTACGAGCTTCGGCTTTTTCCATCTCTTCTTTGACAGCGTAGAGCTGTTCGAGGCCCATATGCTCTTCAACCAAGGCATTGCGCTTGAGGATTTCTTTTAGATGTTCGGTATCCAATGCGCCTTCTATGGCTTGATCGAGCTTGGCTTTGATTTCCGGACGCTCGCCGTAACGGATGGCGTCGATCAGCAAGTCTTTCAGTGAGACGTTATCAAAGGCTTCGCCGAGAATGTCGAAGACACGACCACCCAAGGCCGCACGTTCGATTTCCAATTTCTCCAGCAACTTCTGGAACACCGAGCCTTCACGGGTTTCGTTGGCAACGATATTCCATAGATGGCAAACTTCGGTTTGTCCGATACGGTGAATACGACCAAAGCGTTGCTCCAAGCGGTTTGGGTTCCAGGGCAAGTCGTAGTTGATCATCAAGTTGGCGTTTTGCAGGTTGACACCTTCGCCGGCAGCATCGGTGGCAATCAACACCATCACATCGGGGTTGTTACGAAACTCTTCCTGATTTTTCCTACGGTCATCGCGATTGGTGCCGCCGTGTATGGTCACAATAGCTTCTGGTTTACCCAATAGGCCGGTGATTCTATCCAGCAGATATTTCAGTGTGTCGCGATGCTCGGTAAAGATAATCAGTTTGCGACGACTGCCGGTCGGTGTGTACATTTCCGGCGTGTCTTGTAGCAAGGACGATAACTCCTCCCACTTTTTATCGTTGCCTGATTGCACGACGTTGCAGGCCTTGGCTTCCAGATCTTTGAGGATGATGATTTCGGCATGCAGTTCTTCGATGGTTTGCGCGGCAGTGGCTTGATCGACAACATCGTCAACCCAATCTTCATATTCGCCAGAGAGCATTTCGTCTTCAGCATCGTCAACATTATTGGGTACATCTTTAACGTTGTATTTGCCCAGTGTTTCGGCGACTTTGTGGCCGCGCTGAACCAATTTTTCTTCTTCCAGCCGGTTTTCCAATCGTTTGCGACGGCGTTTGATGGATTGGTAAATGGCTTCGGGGCTGGAAGCCAAGCGACGTTGGAGTTGGGTCAACGCAAATCCGACAGTGCCCTTACGTTTGCCGTCCAGGTTATCCGCTCGATTCATCTCGTTACGAACATAATCGGTGACTTCGGCATACAGCGCCGCTTCTGCCGCGGATAGTTCGTAATTGGCCGTATAGGCTCTGCGCTCTGGGAATAGTGGCGTACCATCAAACTTAAGCAGGTCTTCTTTGACCATGCGCCGCATCATGTCGCTTATATCGACTTTATGGACACCTTCGCGGAATTTGCCGTAAAAGCGGTCGCCGTCGAGCAGGGACAAAAACAGTTGAAAATCTTCTTCTTTGCCGTTGTGCGGTGTGGCTGTCATCAACAGAAAGTGTCGCGTAATGGAGCCTAGCAATTTACCGAGCTTAAACCGACCTGTTTCATTAACCTTGCTGCCGAAGTAATGCGCCGACATCTTGTGGGCTTCGTCGACAACAATTAAATCCCAGTCGGTATGCTTTAACTTCTCTTGGAAGTCTTCATTACGCGAGAGCTGATCGAGCCGGGCGATTAACTGATGCTGCTCTTCAAAGTAGTTACCAGAGGGGCATTGTTCTTGTTTTTCACGGCTTAATATTTCAAACGTCAGCCCGAATTTTTCCAACAACTCGTCTTGCCATTGCTCGGTTAATGAGCCGGGGGAAACGATCAGAATGCGTTTAGCATCGGCCCGCATGATCAATTCACGAATGAACAAACCCGCCATAATGGTTTTACCGGCCCCTGGATCATCGGCCAATACAAAGCGTAAGGGTTGGCGAGGCAGCATGGATTCGTAGACTGCCGATATTTGATGAGGTAACGGATCGACGTTGGAGGTGTGGACCGCCATCATCGGGTCGAACAAGTGTGCGAGATTGATACGATAGGCTTCCAAACCTAATTTGAATTCTTGCCCAGGCGCATCGAAGCCCCAAGGGCGACCCGCTTGCGCTAACTCTAAACGCAACTCGTCTGACCGAAATAGTGATTGGGTACCGGGCTTACCTTCTTGATCGACATAGAAGACATTAACTGCATCGGTGCCTACAAGTTCCGCATGGACGATACGAACGATCTTATCGCCTTCAAGTCCTCGAATTTGTGCGTCCTTTTTGATCTCTTCTAGTTTGAGCATGGAGGTTGATGATTGAATTTAGGGCGTGGTTAAATAAACGACAATAAAGTCCCATAGGACTATCTTAGCTGGTAGCCCTTTTTCACTTTATTATTTTTGATTTTTTGACCAGCTATTACTGCGGCCTCCTCACAATCGAACCACTCCTTCCTGACTGTGCCGGGTGAACCTACCCTGCCCCATTCCTTGATCAACGACCAATTGTCAAACAAGCCTGGCGTCACAAACATTTGATAAAAGCGATGCATGTTGTCTTTTTCATCGTGTCGTTCCATATATAAATGATTCATCGCTTACTCTCCAGAATGGTTGACGGACTTTTCACTTTGCGGTGATTTCATCGCCGCTTCCCGAATTCGCATAATGGTTTGCCGGGTAGTTTTAAAATCCCGAGCTAACTCCGAAACGTTGCTGCCAGCGGCCAAGCGTTTGACAACGTCAGCACGCGCTTCCGCATTGAGTGCCGGCGGCCGACCGAACTGTTTCCCCGCCGCCTTCGCCCGACTAAGGCCTGCTTGGGTTCGCTCAATTAACAGGTCACGCTCAAACTCTGCGACCGCTGCGATCACCTGCATGGTCATCTTGCCGGCAGAACTGGTTAGATCAACCCCGCCTAACGCCAGACAATGAACGCGCACTCCGGAATTAGAAAGATGCTCGACTGTGGCTCTGACATCCATGGCATTACGGCCGAGTCGATCCAGCTTGGTCACCACTAACACATCGCCCGATTCCAGCCGCTCGATCAGTTTATTAAAACCGGGGCGTTCTTTAGCCGCGACTGAACCACTGATGCTTTCTTCAATCAAACGATGCGACTGAATGGCAAAACCAGCAGCTTGAATTTCCAAGCTTTGATTTTGGGTAGTCTGGTCCGTGGTCGACACTCGACAGTAAGCAAAGACGCGTGACATGCGCTAATTCCGTCCGAAAAGGATGTACGAATTGTAACACATGTACGAAAATCGTTTTGACTACTTTAGTACATATTTTTAAAGCCCTGTCCGAAACCGGTCGATTTCGGTCATCAATATCAGAAGACGACTGCACGTGTCACTTTTCAAAGCTGCAGT